>Ga0206854_1111_pt1 | contig 22640 bp, 22 predicted proteins | sample Alteio_BWOrgCont_50_FD_152870 | JGI IMG/M metagenome (GOLD analysis project Ga0206854, IMG submission 152870) | Enriched cells from forest soil in Barre Woods Harvard Forest LTER site, Petersham, Massachusetts, United States -... | ecosystem: Environmental > Terrestrial > Soil > Temperate forest >...
ATTAATAATAATGAAAATATTGAACTTACCCCACCTTCTATTCCAAACCTATATCGGGAAAAAAAATTAGAGGATGGAAAAAAGAAAGAAGATTTTGAGGTCGAATATAGATCAGGAAAGAACAAAGTCGCAGCTATTTTAAAGAATTATATTATTGAGCCTTATGGATTAAGCCTCCAACCACATACTATACCCGAAAAGATATGCAAATACCTGATGGGTATAAAACAAACAGGGGGCATTGAAAAAGCCGCTATTTTGCTGAATAAATTAATAAAGGAAACAGCAGAAAAACTGGAAGAAATAAAACCAGAGGACGAACGGAGTAATAGCATACCCAATAAAAAATGGATAGGATAAAGAACCGTACCCAACATTTGAGGGCCGAAGACCGCGCAACTTTCCTGTCGAAAGACTTAGTCTATTTTCAGCCGCACACCACAGCGAAAGACGGCCCTAATGGGGATGAATTCAGAAAGCTACAAGCTGCCACCGCTTTTTTTGAACGAGATAAGGAATATTTTATCCGCATGTTCCATCAATGCAAACTAAATGATATAGGCACATGCCATCCTTTTTTCACCGAAGATGATATACGCAAATGCAAAACTAATAATGACCTATATGAAAGATACCTCAAAAAACGACACGACCACCTGGTCTACTGCAAAAAATTGAATAAGAAAGCTACCGACATACCAATTGAACTTAAATTCTTAAAAATAAAAAATACTATTGCTGATGATAAAGCATTGCAAGATCTGGCTAAAGAAGTGAAAAAAAATGCCATTAACCTACCCCGTGGATTGTTTAAAGACGCTACGGTGAAAATGATAGAATTATATGGTAATGACGCTATGAAAAATGCAGTTGCTACCAGTAAAAAAAATCCAAAATCAGAAACCCCGGATCATAATACGGCAAATACCGTTTATTTGGTACAGAAATATTTTGAGCAAATGAATGATAGCTACCAACCTTTTTATGATTATGACAGAAATTACCGCACAGTTGATGAATGGTATGATAACAGAAATGATGGAGCAATGACACAAATTGCGCATGTTCCACAAACAAAAAAAGAACTAACTACATTGGCAGGCACCATAAAGGATAGTGAGCGGAAATTTAATGATAAGGCAACATATAATCAGTATTTACGAAAGAAAGCAGAAGAAAATAAACCAACCAGGCATGTAAGTAATCATAATAATAGAAATTCAAGTATAAAAATAATTGAGGTAACCCCAGCGCAAAAACTTGAATCGATTATTGACGATAGGGATTTTTATAAAGTGTATAAAGATAAAGTGATTGAAAATGAGAAGCTAATTAGGCATTACCGCACAGGCGACCAAATGCTTTTTTTAATGTGCATTGAATTTATTGACGACCCAACATTTGATAAGCACATTAAAGAAATATTGAGAAAGGAACGAGATGCAGGCCACTTCTTACTTAAAGAGATAAAGCCAAAAAACAAAAAAAGCATATTGAATACACCCATTCCTTATGAACTGCCTTTAACGGTAAAATCAAAAGAAGATGGTAAAGAAGAAGAAAAACGGATAAAATCTGTTATAAAAATTAAGAATTATGGTGGTTTTAGAAGATTCCTGAAAGACAGGAGGTTAGATTCATTGCTTACTTATTTGCCTGGAAATGTAATAGAAAGAGACCATTTAGAATGGCAGTTGTCAAATTATGAAAATAAAAGGATAGATATTTTTAAAACAATTTATGAATTTGAAAAAGCTTGTGGGGAAAATGTTCATTATAAGAAAAAAATTGCCGAATTATTGATAAAACCAGGCCGTGCAGCACATAAGCATTTGATGACAAAAACGATTGAAATTATACCTACTATTTCTTCCACTTTACAAGAAAGACTTAATAAAATCCGGAATGCATTTTCTCATAATCAATTCCCACCTTTTCTATTTGTAAAGCCAATTTTAAAAGGTGATGATTCCTTTATTGAACAAATTGTTAAATACACTACTGCTGAATATGATAGTTATATTGCAATAATAAAGAAATAATCTTTGAACATGTAAATAAAAATGATGGCGCATACCATGTTTCTTGAAATAAAATGGACTGACGCATGGACGGTATATGTTCTTACCGGTCAACTGGCGGTAACTTTGTTTATTGCTATCATGGCCAACCGCTGGGCGCATACATATTGGCGTAGGCAAAAAAGGGAGGAAATAGATTATCAGTTACACGGGCTAAAAGCCCAAGGATACCTTAATGCGGCTAAAGCAGTTTGGGGCTTACTTGCTTATCTAACAGAAAAAGAAAACGGCAAATGCCTTTTAATTTATAAAGGGACTAAGGAAAAACCGTTGGTTTATTTTAATATAGATCGTGGGAGGGCATACCTGCATAGGTTATCAGAAATTTTTTATGATGAGGGGCATGGCATTTTTTTAAACAAAGAAGTGAAACATCATTCCGAATTGAAACAACATATTTTCCATGTTCGCACAAATGTTTACCGGATAATAGATAAAGAAGCACGCAGAGGCATAACCACCGGCGAAATATTAATGGAGAACCAGGGAGCCATAGATTTTTTCAGGGAAAGCTATGAGCAGTTGAGAACATTGTTGCAGCAATATATGCACAAAGAACTAAAGTATAATATAAATACCATTGAACCGGCTGATTAGTAGCCAGTTCCAAGTTCCAAGTTAATCTCTGATTACGTCGTGGCGGATGGCTACCGATAGCTATCGGTATCGGATTGCCGCGTGATAATCGCGAGTAGGTTGCACCCGCTAACGGGGTGCACATGGTGGGGGGAACATTTGACACTATAAACATGGCACCACTGCGGGGGTGCTACCCGCATACGTAACATTCCGTGCAATTCGTGTAATCCATTATATCATTGGTTCAGAAAACAATCCTTTGCTGCCTGAGGTGAAAATGCTGAAAAGGGATCGGCCTTATAAAAATGGCGTTAAGAAAAATAGCGGAACGGAGCGGCCGCAAAAACTATGGAGGTAAGCATTCCCCCAGCCCATAGCTACTAATTTGTCTTTAATAGAAAACATAACGAGGATAGATACCTATTTTTTGCAGCGTAGTGCAGCTATTTTTTAGCCATTTTTATACAGCCCCGATAGCTATCGGGAACTTTTTGGTTCTTTTGCATCAATGCAAAAGAACATAAAATATATCCGTGCAATTCGTGTAATCCCCTAAATTCCTGGTTCAGAAGTTACATTTTATTATATTGTTAAATAATTTGGAAATATCAATTTTATTTCCTAATATTGTGCCATAATTGAACCGTCTATGCAGCATCAAACTATGAAATTTTTGAATTTTGTCCCGATAGCTATCGCGATGAAATATATAAAAAAATAAGGCGGTATAAAATGGGATAAAAATGGGATATTTTCCAGCATTAACTCATTGGTTATCAATAAAAATCGCCAAAATTTTTTTTCTAAAAAAGCGGGATATTTTGGGTTGAATAAGGTGCACTTTATAAAATTATACATTAGTAGCCCCTCCCGATAGCTATCGGGATTAGGCCTACCGTGTACCCACAAGTATTTTTCAATAATATGGACTGCCCCAGAGGGGCAAAAGCTTTGTAGATATGTGCGAAAATGATGATTTATGCTCCGTAGGAGCTACCCAACACCCGCGAAAAGGGTAGCTCCTACGGAGCATATAAACATTTTGATACATTTTTGACTACAAAGCGTTAGCCCCGATGGGGCATATTATGAAATGAAATAAAATATAAAAAAGATGTGGGTACACGGTAGGACTTTAGACTCCGGTTCCAGAAAAAACCGGAAGTAAACCCGCAAATATAAATACGCTATAATATTATCAAACAAATCATATAAATTCTGAAAATTCTATAAATTCTGAAAATTCTGGTTCAGACAAAAACCCGCAATTCCCAACCGGAAGTTTTCATAAAAAACCGTCTGAAAGCCTCACTGGTAAAGCAATACAGCCAATTTCCGGTTACTTCCGGTTCCAGAAAAAACCGGAAGTAAACCCGCAAATATAAATACGCTATAATATTATCAAACAAACCATGAAAATCTAATCCCTATGACTGAAATTTCGTTTTTCGTAACATCCCAAAAAAAAGTTCGCCAAGTCTTCCTCTTTTCTGCGGGAGACTTGGCGATAACTGGTTTTATATGGTGTAAACTGCGCTTTGTCTGTTGCCAGACCCTTCGTCGCAATGGCCAGTGTTTTGTAACCAACGCGGGAATTTGGCAATTAGACAATAAATTAAAACAACCAACAAAAACTCTGAACAGCGAAGGACATTACCCATTAACCATTAACCATTAACCATTAACAACTAACCATTAACCATTAACCATTAACCATTAGTTTGCTGATGCTGCTGCTTCAACGGGTGCGGGCATTTCGTCGGCGCTGGGGCCATACATGCCGGGTACGGGGATACCGAGCAGGCGCAGGTAAACGCTTAGCTGGCCGCGGTGATGGATATTATGGTTGTAGGATACGTTCCGCACCACTACTTTTTTGGGCATTGAAAATATAACATGGCCGCCGTTGCGCAAAGTCCAGATTTTCTCAAATTCTTCGTCGTTTGCATTTTCCAACGCAGCTACTGCCTTGTTTACATTTTCATCCAGTTTTGCCACGAGGTCTTCGGTGCTGGTAGCATATACGGGCTTGTAGTCCATTTTAGACACGTCCAGCTCGTCCGTGGTCATGGTCGTGGCCGTCCAGCCGGGTAATTCCGCCACATGTGTTGCCAGGCGGCCCAGGGTCATTGATTTGGCATGGGGCTTCCAATCGTTTTTATCGGTTGGTACGCGCTCCAGCATTTTGCGGGTGTTTGCCGCTTCCATTTTTAATTCTGCGATTAATGCATGTTTGTGTCCCATAAGTGTTTGTATTTTTGCTAAAGTTAGGAAGAAAATAAACACAGAAATGTTTTAACCTAAATTTAAAATTTGTGCGCGCACAGGCTATTGCTTTACTATTTGTGTTAACCGCATCCGCTACCCTGCCGGGCTGCGCGCCGGGAAATGATGCCCCGCAGGTGGGCATAGCATTTTATAATTGTGAGAATTTATTTGACACCATCCACAACCCCAATAAAGACGACGTGGAGTTTACGCCCGGCGGCAAATACCATTATACCCAAAAAATTTACGAGCAAAAGATACACAATATCGCCACGGTTTTCCAAAGCATGGGCGGCGACGACGGCCCGGCCATCATAGGCATGGCGGAAGTAGAGAACAGTAACGTGCTCAACGACCTGGTGAGGCAACCCGAGCTGGCAAAGCGACATTACAAATATGAATGGTTTGACGGCCCTGACCCGCGCGGCATCAACGTGGCGATGCTCTACAACCCAAAGCTTTTCCGGGTGCTAAATTCCGAGCCGCTCCATGTTGACCTTTCGGGGATGGAAGGGAAAATAATTACCCGCGACGTGCTGCATGTGCAGGGCATATTATGCGGCGATACGGTGCATGTATTTGTGAACCACTGGCCATCGCGCACCGGGGGCGAGGAGGAAAGTGCCCCAAAACGCGGCAGGGCGGCAAGGGTGGATAAAAACGCCATAGACGCGCTGCTGGAAAGAAACCCGGCCACAAAAATCATTGTGATGGGCGACTTCAATGACAACCCCACGGATAGCAGCATTGCCGTCATTTTAGCCGCAAAAGGGGAGCAAAGCAAAGTATCGGATACAGATTTATACAACCCCTGGGCAGACATTTACAAAACAGGGGCCGGCACTGAACAATTCAGGGATTCCTGGAATTTATTCGACCAGATAATCGTGTCGGGCAGTTTGCTCCAAAATAAGAACCACAAATTGGGTTATGGCAAAGCAGAAATTTACAAGCCTAATTTTATTATTGACCACTACAAGGGCCATGAGGGCGAACCGCACCGTTCATTTGTTGGCCCACATTGGATCAATGGGTACAGCGACCATTTTCCGGTAATGCTTTATTTTAAAAGATAAAGCGATGGGCAGCAAATGATTTATTCCAAAAATTTATCTTACTTTTGCATCCAAACAGCGAAAACTGCTTAAAAAAATCCGACATATCATACTTGGGATTATTGATTTTTGTCATATCCCTTTTGCGCGGTTTATCCCTACCCAAACTTTCCGTTACCTTGCCTGTGGCGGCTCTAACACTGTCCTTAATATTTTTATCGAATATATTTCCATAAGGTTCATCCTGCACCGGCAGGTAACTTATATCTATGGGGGATTCAAAATTGCGCCGGAAGTCGGCGCGTGGATGATTGCATTTGTTATCAGTTTCCCGGCGGGTTTTATCCTGTCCCGGCATATTGTTTTCCCGGAATCCAATTTGCATGGCCGGATACAGCTTTTCAGGTATGCACTGGTAACCTTATCGTTTATTTTGCTTACCTACATACTGGTTAAGTTATTTGCATTTTATTTACCGGGCCTTAATGCAACAATAGCCTATACCTTCATTTGCATTATTACTGCTATACTTAGCTATATTTCCCAGCGTAGTTTCACCTTTAAGATTACGCCCGCAAAGGCCCCAGTCGAAGAAATATTGCCTGATTAACCCCTAAGTAATGATTTTATGAAGCGACCATTATATATTTCACTCATACTCACCAGTGTACTGACATTTTGTATTACCCTTGTATTCGGATGGGGTACCTGGGGGCATAACCACATCAATAAGGGCGCAATACTGGCGCTGCCAAAAGAAATGGGCATGTTTTTTTACAACCACGCCGATTTTATCACCGAAGAATCCACTATCCCAGATATACGCAAGCACACCCTTAATGATAAAGCGGAAGGCCCGCGGCATTATATAGACCTTGAGAGGTTTGGCTACACGTCCCCGGCAAATATGCCCCGCACCATGGGCGATGCCATAGCGAAATATGGTAAAGACACGCTCAATAAATACGGCATCCTGCCCTGGTACATACAGGATATGATGGTAAAACTAACCGACGCATTTAAGAACAAGCGTAAAACCGAGATACTTTTCCTTGCCGCCGACCTGGGCCACTATATCGGTGACGCGCATATGCCGCTGCATACCTCCCTCAACCATGACGGGCAATTGACCGGACAGGAGGGGATACATGCTTTTTGGGAATCCCAATTACCGGAAATGTTTGGAAGGAATTACAGGTTATATACCGGCGACGTACACTATATTGGCGATATTGAAAAGGCAACCTGGGATATGATAGACAGCAGCCACAATTTAGTGGATACCCTATTGCATATAGAATACAGAATGCGGAAAGATAACCCCGAGGACAAGCAATATACCATAGGCCCGGATGGCAAACCCGTGAAAAACAAATATGGGCAGCCGGTACATGCCTACGAGTATGCGCACGTATATCATGAATTGCTCAATGGCATGGTGGAAAAGCAAATGAGGCTGGCGATAGAGCATACCGCAGATTTCTGGTACACGGCATGGGTAAATTCTGGAAAACCAGACCTTAGCAACCTGGATCCTGATTATATTACGGACAGAAACAAGCCCTTCTACAAAGAAGATGAAAAGGCCTTTAAAACAGGCAAGATACGCGGGTGCAAGGCAGATAAGGAATTTTAAAAGTTTCATAATACAATATGTTACAATCCCCTTTCTTATCCGCAGATATTTTCATCGCTACAGGCAATTTGTTTACATTTGCATTTTAAAATTATTCAAGGTGGGAAAAAATCTTATCCGGTTCGACTGGGCGATAAAAAGGCTGCTGCGCAACAAGGCGAATTTTGGTATCCTTGAAGGGTTTCTAAGTGAATTGCTGGGCGAAGACATAAAGATTGACAGCATATTAGAAAGCGAAAGCAATAAACAGACTGCCGATAACCGGATGAACCGCGTTGACCTCCTGGTAAAAAACACGAAGGGTGAACTTGTAATCATAGAGGTGCAAAGCAACTATTCACATGATTACCTGATGCGTATATTGTTTGGCGTATCTAAGCTCATTGTTGACAACATGGTGCAAGGCATGGAATACCGTGAGGTAAAGAAAGTAATATCCGTGAATATTGTTTATTTTAACCTGGGGCATGGGGCAGATTATATTTACCGCGGCACTACGAGGTATGTGGGCATCCATAGCAATGATACATTAAGCCTTTCCACACAGGAGCAGATAATTTTCAATGCCGAACATATTGACCAAATTTATCCCGAATTTTATATTATCAAGGTAAATAATTTTGATAATGTGGCTAAAAACACATTGGACGAGTGGATTAATTTCCTGAAGAATGAGGAAGTAAAAGAGGGCACTAAGGCTAAGGGGCTACGCGCCGCAAAGGAAGGACTGGACAAGCTGAAACTAAGCAAAGAAGACATGGTGGAATATGAAAGGGACGAGGCAATGTGGCGCGATTATGCGAGTGGCATGAGCACAAATTATTTGTCAGGGAAGATAGACGGCGAAGCAAATAAAGAAAAATATGGTGATGAAAAAGCGCGGGAAAAGCAATTAGCAATAGCTAAGAATTGCCTGAAAGAAGGCATGGGCATACCTACAATAGCAAAATTAACTGGACTTACCGAAGATGAAATAAGAAAAATTGCGCTGTAAACCAATAAATCTGCCATGACGCCGGAACGGGAAGCTAAAATAAAAAGGGTCTTAAATTACCGGCAGGCCGGGCTTGCCGTGGTGATGGAAAACGTGCACGACCCGCACAATATATCGGCAGTCATGCGCACTTGCGACGCCGTGGGCGTGCAGGATGTATATGTGCTCAATACCTTGATACCCCGGCATCAAAAATTCGGGAAGGCCAGTTCTGCAAGCGCTATGGGATGGCTCACTATACACCAATACGATAATACCGCCGAATGTATGGAGGCCGTAAAAAAACGTTACACTAAAATATACGCCACCCACTTGGGCGTGAGTTCCCAATCACTTTATGAACTAAACCTCGCGGAAAGCACCGCGCTGGTATTTGGGAATGAACATGCAGGCGTTACTGAAGGCTGCCTTGCCTGTTGCGATGGGAATTTTATTATCCCGCAGGTAGGGATGGTGCAATCGCTGAACATCTCTGTAGCCTGCGCAATCACGTTGTATGAGGCTTTCCGGCAAAGGCAAAATTCAGGGTTATATAACGGGGTGCCCACCCTGCCAGATAACGAATGGAACGCATTGGCAAAGCAATGGGGAGTATATAAAGAGAATAATATAGAATAAACTATTATTTTTTTGTTTTTTATTTCTTCAAAACGTTTTTTACAAGGATACTATGTAAATGTACCTTGTCAATGGGTTTAGACATAAAATCAGTAATACCAGCGTCATTAAAATCTTCCTGCATCTGCTCCGATATATAGGAAGACAATACAATAATGGGTATCTTAGGTTTGAATTTTTTTATCGCTATGCTCGCGGCCAGGCCGTCCATCTCAGGCATCTGGATATCCATAAGGATAATATCAAAAATTGCCTTTTTTGCCATTTCCACGGCAATCAAACCATTTCTTGCAATGGCCACCTCAATATCCCATCCTGATAAAATTTTCTGGGCAAATATGATATTTAACGGGTCATCCTCCGCCAGCAGCACTTTTAAGCCATCCAGGCTATGTTCACTATGCATTGCATCACGACCTGGGGTTTTGCCCATATTCATGCGTCTTTTCACAGGAATCAGTACATTTTCGTCCATCTTGATGATTTTTAAAAAATTATATAAAAATGATGCCATCAAATAGAGTTTAAAATAAAATGCAAAAATACGATCACATTTAATGCGCTTATCAGGGTAAAGGACGGTATTTAAGGGGGTGTTTAACGGAAAAGCACGGCATAAGTATGTGCCTGATGCGGACTTAAATGAATAAATATAAATAATTGCAAAGTGTATTGTCCATAAAAATGCTGATTTTGCTCCTCCGCACATGCGTTATCATAAAGCAAATTAACAAGTTAAACCCCCAACTTTTATTAAACTTTCCTACCTTCGTGCCATCAAATTTAAAACAGGATATAATCGATGCCCGATCCCTCGGATCCGATAGACGATCATTTACTAGTAACTTCGTTCAAAGATGAAAAATTGAAGGAAGCCTCTTTTACCCAGCTGGTGCGCAAGTACCAGGAGCGGCTTTATTGGCATATCCGCCGCATGGTGGTGGAGCATGAAGACGCCAATGATATATTGCAGAACGTATTCATTAAAGTATGGAAAAACCTCGGCGAATTCAGGGAAGAATCTAACCTTTATACCTGGCTATACCGAATAGGCACCAATGAAGCCCTCACCTGGATAGAACAGCAGAAACGCCGTTCTTCCGTATCTTTGAGCGGCGATGAAAACATTTTTGCAGAACGCCTCACCGCGCAAAAAGATTTTGATCCTAACAAAATAGAATGGAAATTGCAGCAGGCCATACAATCATTGCCCGAAAAGCAAAGAGTGGTGTTTAACCTGCGTTATTACGACGAAATGCCTTATGAAGAAATGTCAGGAGTGCTGGCTACTTCCGTGGGGGCGCTTAAGGCGTCATACCACCACGCGGTAAAGAAAGTAGAGGCATTTCTGACCGGAAATTAAACTTTTGACCACAACAAATGTCTTAATAATTGAATGAAAAAGATAAATGACATATCAGAAGAATTGAGGAGCATAGGCAGTAGCCTTGCTGATATGCCGCGTGTAAACCCTTATTCGGTTCCGGGTGGTTTTTTTGAAAATTTCGCAGGCGCCACGCAGATAATAATTAAGGAACTTAATGAGGTAGACCAACAACAAGCATGGGGAAAAGCGCTCCCATACACCGTGCCGGCAAATTATTTTGAAACCTTGGCTGATGAAATAACCGTCGTTGCAATAGCCGGGCATATAGTTTCGTTTTTGCCTGATTACGTCCCTTTCAAGACCCCGGCAGGCTATTTTGAATCATTACCCGGGCAAATGCTGGCGGCCGCAAAGGCGGCGGATACGGTAAAAAAAGAAACTAAGATTATCCCGCTACGGCGCACCCATTACCTGCGGCCTGTGAAATGGGCGGCTGCGGCAATATTGATCCTCGGTATCGGCCTTGGCTCCTATAATATACTTTTAAGGGAGGAAGTAACCCAGCCGGAGCAAATGTTGGCCTCGGTATCCGGAAACGAGATACAAGATTATTTGCAGCATACCTATAGGTTAGATATAGACCGTGTAGTAAGCAATAACGACATCAGCAATATAGCCGTGGACAACAAAGATATCATCCAATACCTGAATGAAACCGGGTGGGACGCAACTGAATAATGGTTAATTATTAATGGTTAATGGTTAATGGGGTTAATAATTAAAACACAAATGTTGATTTAAAGCAAACAAAAGTAGTGATATTATTGCTATATGAAGAAGTTATTAAGAACTATATTATTTTTATTAGTTGCCACGACAACAGCCTGGTCGCAGCAAAACCAGGAAGGGATGAGGCGCATACACGCCGCTAAAATGGCATATATTTCGGACAGGCTGCATCTTACATCCCGGCAATCACAGGATTTTATCCCGTTGTACAATGATTACGAAAAAGAAATCAGGGATACACGGCAGGCATTTTTCAGGAAGTACAAAGGCAATAACCCCGACCAAGCCGACGATGCCACATCCCGGCAATTTATAGACGATAACCTTGATTACCAGCAGCAGGTCATAGAAATAAAACGAAAATATAACAACCTCTTTTTAAGGACTATCTCCCCCCAGCAGCTTTCAGACCTATATAAAGCAGAGCGTGAATTTAAACAGATGCTCATGCAGCGCCTCAGGCAACAACACGGCGGCGGCAGGTATAACAACCGGGGTAATGGGTATTGACAATCCCCAATCGAAATTTATTATTCTGCAATTAAATTAATCAGGATTGCTTTTGCAACTTTAGGGTCAATAATTATGGTGTCATGGTCAAAATCAAGCTTAATACGCCATTTTTGCATGGTCGAAGCGCCGATTATCACCTGTTCGCTTAAATCAGGAATAACATAAAATTCATCAGTGAGCCGGATGTCATCATAATAGAAATCAGTTACTATCCTGTGTTTTACTTCGATAATTGCAGCAACGCTGGCGGTAAGCATCCTCATTGGCCTGTGTAGCGGGATCAGGGTTTCTATTTCCTCTGCTATTTCGCTGTTTATACATGAATAGGTAGCCCCGCTGTCAAATAGGGCATATAGTATTTTTTCCCCCACATTTCCTTCAAATCTTAAAGGCAATCTTAAAATCATAAAAAGAATTTTTATGCAATTTACGAAAAAATTGCAAGGTGATTATCCTTCTGTGGAGCTGAGTTAGAAATGCCGATTGGTATCCCTATATTTATCCCTTATTTCGCAAAAATGGATCATCCTTTTTACACCGATATTTCAGTATCACAAAATAACGTATAATCCTTCAAATTCTTATTTTGCTTTTTGGTAAAAAGAAAATGGATTCATCACTTTATACCATGCATGCCATACATAAAGAAAGCGGAATAAAAAATAAAAAAAGCTTAGGTAAACCCTTAGGCAAAATGGGCGCTCCGAGGTTTACAGTAAGTGATGAACTCACGGCTTTACAAGATAAAATGCCACTCCCTGATAAATACGAAGAAGCCAAAGCGTTTATTCGGGGCATACGTACAAAATAACTGTAATAAGTATCGCCAAGTACCACTGAAAGGCGGAGACTTGGCGAGTACGTTATTTTAATTTTTTACTTTTTATTTTTTTACCCTAAATACACTTTCAACGCATTGCTGTACCTGGCTTTTTGCAGGCGTTTTATGGCGCGTTCTTTTATCTGGCGTATGCGTTCTTTGGTCAGGTCATACTTCTCCCCTATTTCTTCTATCGTAGGGCCAGCATCGCCTTCCAGGCCAAAGTAAGCTGCCAATATTTCCGCCTCACGGATGCTCAGTGATTTTAAGATACGGCGTATTTCATTGCGCAGGGAATCTTTCATCACGTCGTCATCGGTATCGCTGCTGCCTTCCAGCAGGTCGCCCATGGCCACGTCTTCGGCTTCATGCACCGGTGCGTCGAGGCTGGTATGGCGGGTGTTGCTGGTGAATATGTTCGTTACTTCCGTCTCGCTCATATCCAGTATATCAGCTAGTTCTTCGGTTGACGGCTCACGCTCGTTTTCCTGCTCAAAAGCTATAAACGCTTTATTGGCCTTGTTATACGTGCCAATTTTGTTTTGCGGAAGGCGCACCAAACGGCCCTGTTCCGCCAAAGCCTGTAATATAGACTGGCGGATCCACCACACGGCATATGATATAAACTTAAAACCCTTGGTCTCATCAAAACGCTGGGCCGCTTTTATTAAGCCCAAGTTGCCTTCATTGATAAGGTCGCTCAGGGATAGGCCCTGGTGCTGGTACTGTTTAGCCACGGAAACCACGAATCTAAGGTTCGATTTAACCAGTTTTTCAAGCGCCCGCTGGTCGCCCATATGTATTTTCTGGGCCAGCGTCGTTTCTTCTTCTGGGGTTATCATAGAGATTTTGCTGATCTCCTGCAGGTATTTTTCGACTGCCTGCGAATCCCGGTTCGTAATTTGGGTGGCAATCTTTAACTGCCTCATAAGAATCCTTTATTTTTACAATTATTAACAAAGACAGGTGTTTAATAGAAAAGTTTAATTTATTTCCGATTAAAATCCCTCATAAATAATTCAGCAAAATTCGTTCCACAATTGATTATTTTTACTAACTAATTGCTATACTATTGTTATTTTTGGTCAAAACGCATACTGGTATTGGGTTTTAAGCGTTATGAATTTTATTGATAACCCTATAATTGTGTAAACAAATGTACCTACATCTTTAAATGCGCTGCAAAATTATCCCAATATGCCAAAAATGCTACCTTTGCACCACTTTTTGACGCTAACTTTAACAAAATATGGAAAAAGACCTGTACCAGCAGCCGGATTATTACCTTGTAGATGAATTATTGACAGACGAGCACAAACTCATCCGCGACTCGGTAAGGGCGTATGTAAAAAAAGAAATATCCCCGATTATAGAAGACTATGCCCAAAAAGCGCAGTTCCCAAAACAAATTATCAAAGGGCTTGGGGATTTAGGCTGTTTTGGCCCTTTTTTGCCCCACAAATATGGCGGCCCGGAGCTTGATTATATTTCATACGGCATCATGATGCAGGAACTGGAGCGCGGCGATTCCGGCATACGCTCCACGGCTTCCGTACAGGGTTCGTTGGTCATGTTTCCGATTTATAAATTTGCCAGCGAGGAGCAAAAACATAAATACCTGCCCAAACTGGTTACCGGCGAAATGATGGGCTGCTTCGGACTTACCGAGCCTAATTTTGGCTCTAACCCCGCCGGTATGCTCAGTAATTACAAAGACGCCGGCGACCACGTAATCCTCAATGGTTCCAAAATGTGGATTTCTAACGCGCCGTTTGCCGATATAGCCGTGGTATGGGCCAAAGACGAACAGGGCGAGATACACGGCATGGTGCTGGAACGCGGCATGGAAGGCTTCACCACGCCCGAAACGCATGGCAAATGGTCATTGCGCGCATCGGCTACCGGGGAACTTGTTTTTGACAATGTGCGTGTGCCCAAAGAAAACATTTTCCCGGGCGTAAAAGGGCTGAAAGGTCCCCTTACCTGCCTGTCGAGCGCGCGCTATGGCATAGCCTGGGGCGCCCTCGGCTGCGCCATGGACTGCTACGACACTGCATTGCGGTATTCCAAAGAGCGCATACAATTTGGCAGGCCCATAGGCGGTTTCCAGCTTACCCAAAAGAAACTGGCTGAGATGATCACCGAGATCACCAAAAGCCAGCTCCTCAACTGGCGGCTGGGCGTGCTGCGCAATGAAGGCCGCGCCACGCCAGCGCAAATATCTATGGCCAAGCGCAATAGCTGCGACATAGCCCTGAAAACAGCCCGCGAAGCCCGCCAGATACTCGGCGGCATGGGCATCACCGGCGAATTTAGTATCATGCGCCACATGATGAACCTGGAATCCGTAGTTACCTACGAAGGCACCCACGACATACACCTCCTCATCACCGGTATGGATGTAACGGGGCTTAATGCGTTTAATTAATGTGCAAATTAAGAATGTGGCGGCTTAACTCAGTTTAATCACTGGGTATATAAATTTCAAACGTCGCGCCTTCATTTAATTCGCTTTTCGCGTTGATGAAACCAAAATGGTTGTCAACTATTTTCTTAACGATGGCGAGCCCTATACCCGTGCCTTCATATTCATCTTTACCGTTCAGTTTTTGGAACACTTCAAATATACGCTTGTTATATTTTGGCTCAAAGCCTATCCCATTGTCTTTCACCGTGATGAAACAATATTCTTTCCCCGGCAAAAGAAATTCATTGGTTAATTTATTGCCAATTACAATTTTACTCTTTATAACAATATGCGGCGGTATGCCTGGGATAGAAAATTTGAGGGAATTACCGATAAGGTTGTACATCAGTTGCCGGAACTGGAACGGGATGATATTGGCTTCGCATATTTCAGTGAAATCTATAATAGCATGTTTTTCATCAATGGTGTCTTTGAACTCCTTTTTTACGTCATCTATAATAAAAGTAAGATTGTTTTTTTCAAACTTACGCTCCGTAACATTAATCCTGGAGTACGCCAGCAAGTCGTCAATGAGTTGTTGCATCCTTCCTGCCGCTGATTGCACGCGCCTGAAATAATCTTTGCCTTTATCCGATAAATGCTCATTTTCTTTTTCAAATATCAAAGAAGTAAATGTCTGTATTTTCCGCAAAGGTTCCTGCAGGTCATGGCTTGCAATATACGTAAATGCCATAAGTTCGTTATTCGCTATAATCAATTCTGCAGCCCTTTTTTCTTTCTCGTCATTTTGAAAAACAAGTTCCTTATTCGCAATAATCAGTTCCGCCGCCCTTTTCCCTTTCTCTTTATTCTGAAAAACAAGCTCCTTGTTCGCGACGATCAGTTCCGCAGCCCTTTTCCCTTTCTCTTTATTTTGAAAAACAAGCTCCTTATTCGCGATAATCAATTCAGCGGCACGCTTTCCCTTTTCATCATTTTGAAAGACAAGCTCCTTGTTCGCAATGATCAACTCAGCGGCACGCTTTCCCTTTTCATCATTTTGATAAACGAGCTCCTTATTCGCAATGATTAATTCCGCCGCTCTTTTTTCTTTCTCCTCGTATTGAAAAGCAATTTCTTTTATAGCTATGATTAAATCATCTGACTTTATAATTTTGTCCATATATATTCTGGTTTCACGGATTGAGTAATATTGAAAAATAATAAAAGGATCACAATTGGATATTAGTAAAAAAGCAGTAAAATCATGCCATCATAAAATATAATTTTATAATATTTTTATAGACATATTAAATCATTATTTTTTGATGGCATTTGCCATATACTTTTCCGCTTTTAAAAAATGCCACCCAAATCATTATTCCCCGGGTTCAAATGCTTCATTTTCAGTATAGCGGTTATGGGCTTGCTGGTAAAAATACAGCGTGAAGTTATCGTCATCATCGTTCATTTTCCCATGATAAACGGCTACTAAATGTTGCTCTAACGAATCCATTTCACTTTTATTGATGCCCTTAAATTCCTCACCCAGCCGCACCTCTGATGCTTCATAAGCCTCATTGTCGTCATAGACATATACTTCCAAATTTTCGGCGCCCGCTGTCTTCACAATATCTGAAATTACAGACCGGCAATAAGTTTTGTAATCGTCTTTTGCCGGGTCTATATTTTTTATAATCGCAACACACTCTGTATAATACCCTGCCCCATCCAATTTTTGAAACTCATATGGGAATAAAACACCACTGCCGTCAATGGCGCTGACAGTCCTGTAAGGTAAGAAGACCCCGTCTTTCTTTGAAGGCAGTATGCGCTTGGCATTTTTTACGCGCACATTATTTAATACAGACAAGGTAATGAATACAAAAATGATTACCCATTCGGTATATCTGCTTTTGGCAATGCCCCGGATTATTCCTTTATTCATTCGCCTGTTTTAGCATTTAGGTCCAATATCTAATTGGAATCTAAATTAAAACAAGAACGCCATAAGCTCAGGTTAATTACTGTTAATGAAAACGGACATTCCCGCATTACTCCATTCCCACATTAACCACATTATCGCATTAAGCACATTAACCACATTACCGCATTAAGCACATTAACCACATTACCGCATTAAGCACATTAACCACATTATCGCATTAAGCACATTAACCACATTACCGCATTAAGCACATTAACCACATTACCGCATTATTTCTCCGCTCTCATCTGCGGGAAAAACAGCACGTCCTGTATCGAAACCTGCCCGGTAAGCAGCATTGCCAGCCGGTCTATCCCGAAGCCGATCCCCGCCGTCGGCGGCATCCCGTATTCCAGCGCACGCAGGAAATCATAATCTATATACATCGCCTCTTCATCGCCGCGCTCCATTAGTTTTGCCTGCTCTTCAAACCGTTCCCTTTGCTCTATCGGGTCGTTTAGCTCACTGTAAGCATTGGCTATTTCTTTTCCGTTTATGATCAGTTCAAAACGTTCCACCAACCCCTCCTTAGACCGGTGTTTCTTGGTAAGCGGGCTCATCTCCACCGGATAGTCAATAATGAATGTTGGTTGTATATAATGCTTCTCGCACTTGCCCCCGAATATCTCATCCACCAGCTTGCCCTTGCCCATAGACGCGTCGGTTTGTATCCCAAGTTCCCGGCACGCATCCCGGAGCCCGTTTTCATCCAGGCCATTTACGTCAATGCCCGTATGTTCCTTTATCGAGTCATAGATACTGATGCGTTTGTAGGGGGCTTTAAAATCAATCTCTGTGCCCTCGCTATTTACAGCTACTGTAGTCCCGTTAGTCGCATAAGCTGTTTGTTCCAGCATTTTTTCCGTGGTATCCATCATCCAGAGGTAGTCCTTGTAGGCAACGTAAAATTCCAGCACGGTAAATTCCGGGTTGTGCGTTCTGTCCATGCCTTCATTTCGGAAGTTACGGCTGAACTCATATACCCATTCAAACCCGCCCACTATGAGCCGTTTCAGGTACAGCTCATTGGCTATGCGCAGGTACAGCGGCATGTCTAAGGCATTGTGGTGCGTGATGAATGGCTTGGCAGTGGCCCCGCCGGGAATGCTTTGCAGCACCGGCGTGTCCACCTCAATGGCGCCCATGTCGTTCAGGAAACCGCGTATCGCATTCTTCATTTCACTGATTTTTATAAAGGTCTCCCGTACGTCCGGGTTCACGATCAGGTCTGCATACCGCCTCCGGTATTTAAATTCAAGGTCGGTAACCGCGTCATATACTTCGCCGTCTTTTTCTTTGGTTACCGGCAAGGGGTGCAGGCTTTTGGCGAGCAGGGTAAACTCCTGTACATGCACGGAAGTTTCCCCCGTTTTGGTGATAAAAGCATACCCTTTTACCCCTATTATATCCCCTATATCCAGCAGTTTTTTCCATACTGTATTATACAGGGTCTTGTCTTCGCCGGGGCAAATATCATCCCTCCGGATATACAACTGGATGCGCCCCGTGGCATCCTGCAATACCGCAAAGTTAGCCTTGCCCATATCCCGCACGCCCATTAACCGCCCCGCCAGCGACACCGAACTATACACTTCCTTTCTCTCTTCGGTAAATTCCGCCTTTATTTCCCGTGCGGTATCGGTTACCTTATAAAGCGGCGCGGGAAATGGTTCAATCCCCAATGCCCTCAATTCCGCCAGTTTTTCGCGGCGGATTACTTCCTGTTCGCTAAGTGTCGTTTGCATAACTGCAAAAATAGTTGATTAGTTGGTTTATTGGAACCGGTAACCGGAATCATTATTTGCGCCTTGCCAGCGTATAAAAGAAATTTTAAAACTACAACTTCCCCCGTGGCATGGTTTTCCTTTGTTATTGGATAACCGATAATGAAAACAAAACATTGGTGTAAAAAATTTAACAATAGCTACCTGAAAACAGCAACTTTGTCACTACCCAATGCAATGAAAGCACTGTCACTATGAAAACAAATTCAAACCTGTTATTATGAAAAAAATAAAGCGGAACGTATATGTTTCGCTTTTTTTTTTATTATATAATACATCCGTTTCAGACGCGTTAATCAGGAACAGTTATTCTGCGCGTGGTGCCGTAGCTCACGTACATGTAGAGATAGAGCATACGCGAAAGCCGCATCAGCCACGGCTGTAGCAAAACAACGACAAGGGTGCTGGTAATCAGGTAATAGTAAACGCTGTTGTCTTTATACGACAGCCCGAAAATTGGCCAGTACCAGAGCAGGTTGAGGAAAAAAAGCATCATGGTAAGCGCATAATTAATACCCCCGCCATTATTGCTTTCAGATTTCATTTTTTGGCCGCAAACCTCACACTCGTCTTTTAAGGCAAGGCATTTGCCCATCGGGAAAATGCTTTTATTCACAAATACAAAGCCCTTCCGGCAACTGGGGCACTTCATGCCAAACAGCGCGGGGAGCATCATTGGTTTTTTTGTAGCGGGATCCATTTGGGTGCAAATTTACTGTATTCTATTAACTATTATTGCCGTTATTAATACCCCGTTGCAATATCTTGTTAAACCTGCTTACGTCGGCTTCATGCAAAATAGGCTCGTTATATACCAAAAGCCGGGTAAGTTGCCGGGCAAAAAAGGGTGCCAAAGAACAACCTTTGCCCCCCATGCCATTCAAAATGCCAATCTCCGGGTATTGGGGATGTAAACCCACAAAAGGTTTCCGCTCAAAATTGGCAGGCCGCAAAGCAACGACATGCTCTGTAATTTTATAGGGCAATTTAAGCCAGTAACCAAGCTGGTCTTCTACTGCTTTCCTGAATCCGGGGGTGGGGTTTAAATCCGTATATTTCCAGTCGTGCGTGGCGCCGATCCAGAAAATATTGTTCCCTTTAGGCACGATGCTAATCCCCTGTTTGTAAATATGGGTATCCGGCAGGCCAGGGATGCTGGCAATGAGCGCCTCCCCCTTATCTTTCGACCACGGGAGCATTTTAAAATAAGGGTTATTTTCACCAGCCGCCCCCTCGCAGCAAATTATCTTTTGCGCGGTTATGTTCTTATAGGCAATACCGCCGTTTTCGATCTTGCAATCTGCCCAGTGAAATGGCTCGTCCAGCAATGATCCGTTTTCTATTAAATGCTCCTGCCAACCTTTTATCAGCGCCGGGGCGTCCAAAACCAAACACGGGGAAATCTTGCCCACACCATAATTAAACCTGAAATATTCCTGCCAGGCCGTATCATCTCCAAGGGTTTGCAAATAACTGTTTCCACCGCTTATTTTATCTTCAAAACCAAGTCTCAAATCCCCGTTCGCATGAAATTCAAGAATGTCGCACTCCTTAATTAAAGGCACATTTAGTTCCCGTTCCATTTCCCGGTAAGTATCCCGTGCAAAAGGGAGCAGTTGGCCTATCATCCATGACTCTACTGACCTTTTCCCTGTTACCGGGTTTATAATGCCGCCACATGCCATGCTTGCCGAAAAGTGGCTGCTATTATCAATCACTAAAACCGTTTTACCTTCTTTCAGTAAACACCGGCTCAGTAATGTGCCCGCAATGCCCTGTCCGAGAATGAGGTAGTCTGTTTGCATGGTGCAAAGAAAGTATTTTTAGAAGGAAGAGCTGATAGCTTTATTGGAAAATTAATCCTCATCTTTTTCCTTACGCACGGCCACAAACGCCGCCCTTTTAGGCGCCGGGCAAGCTGCATCGCCCTTTATGCTTTTCCAGATCACCTCGTTCAATTCTTTGTCCGGGATTTTATCGGCGCGGGTCAGGTCAAAGCCTTCGCTTTGTTTGGAGAGGATACCGGCGACATTCATTTCGTCCATATCCACCTGCGCGGGCAAATGCCCAAAAGCCGATGTGTCTTCATTCATGGTAAAGCATTGGTACATCGGCGTTGCGGCTGCGTCATACTGGCTCATCGGCGGGATACCCAATATCAGTTCTATCGTCCGCAACATGCCTGTCGTGGAATACATGGCATGTTCCGCATGTTTCCTTTTTACGTAAGGCCCGGCTACAAACGCGGGGCTGCGGTGCGCGTCCACGTGGTCGGGGCCATTCTGGGCGTCGTCTTCCAATATAAATACCACGCTGTTTTTCCATACCGGGCTTTGGGATAAATGCTCTATCAACATCCCCACGCCCTGGTCGTTATCAGCTACGAAGGCATAAGGTGTGCGCGATTTTTTACCCAGCCCTGCGGTATGGTCGCTGGGCATATATATTATATTCAGTTGCGGCACGGAACCAATGGCAACCAATGAGTCAAAATCATGTTCCCATATTTTCTCCCTCGCCATGTCCCTAATGTCCAGGTTCCACCCCGGATAGGATGGGCACATACGTTTTTGCAATTCGGGCAGGTAAGTGTTACCGTCGTCGTCCGTAAATTCCCCATAATCCCTCAAGGAAATGCCGGCCCGCATTGCATAGTCCCAAAGGAACCCGTTTTTAGGCGTGGCTACCTCCTTATTAGCCGCATAGTCATAGGTGCCGCCCCTGCCGCCATAATTGGTCGGCCAGGTTTTTTCCACATAGTCATTGGCATAGGCGGCCATGCTCCAGTTGTGCCCGTCCGCGCTTACTTCCGCGTCCACGTAAAAGTTATCCAGCAGCACGAACTGGTCGGCAAGCGCATGTTCATTTGGCGTTATCTTCCGGCCAAACAATACTAGGCTGGTGTCCCCGTTGCCTTCCAGCATGTCGCCCAGCACCTGGTCATAAGTCCTGTTCTCTTTTATGACATAAAACACATGTTTTATAGGCGATGGCGCACCTACCTTCATGGGTATGGGGTTGCCCGGCTCGCCGGCCGCTTGCAGTTCTTTATCTTTGGAATAAGGCGTATTGCTATATACCTGCCTCGAATATTGGCCCAACTCTTTCTCGCCGGGCTCATGTATCATGCCCATGGTTCCAATAAAAAGGCCGCCGATATATTGGTCATTTTTTTTATTGCCCTTCTTATAGTTGGCCTCACCCCCTTTGTGGGCCGGCTGCGGCCCCCTTGGGTTAGGCAACGAAGTATTTCCTTTACCGTTCAGCACAAATAATGAGTGGCCCCATACCCGCACACAGGTCGGGTACCACCCGGTGGGTATAAATCCTTTGGAGCGGCTTTCACCCGGGTTGCCCACGTCGAACACGGATAGGCAGTTATTGTCCGCATTGGCTATGTACAGTGTTTCATTGTCTTCGCTGAGGGCTACGCTGTTTGTGGTTGACCCGCTCGGTGCGTCAGGGTATAGCGCGGCATTAAGCGTTTCTATTACTTTTTTAGTTGCGGCGTCAATTACCGAAACCGTATTGTCAACGGAGTTGGCCACAAATATGTACTTCCCGTTTTTTGTGACGCATATATCATTCGGGTTCCTGCCAACATTTATAGAGTCTGTTATGATTCCCTGTTTCGTGTCAAAAACCAGCAACTTGCCCCCGCCCCACACCGATATGTAAAGGCTGTTACGGTCGGGCGATAAAAGGCACGTATATGCCTCTGCGCTTAATTGCACTCGGCTAATCACACTCCTCGTATCCAAACCTATGGTGTAAAGCGAATT
>Ga0206854_1112_pt1 | contig 22514 bp, 7 predicted proteins | sample Alteio_BWOrgCont_50_FD_152870 | JGI IMG/M metagenome (GOLD analysis project Ga0206854, IMG submission 152870) | Enriched cells from forest soil in Barre Woods Harvard Forest LTER site, Petersham, Massachusetts, United States -... | ecosystem: Environmental > Terrestrial > Soil > Temperate forest > O...
GTGCGGCCCTCGATGGTCACGGTGTCATTGCCGCCGTCAATGTTTTCGGCGACGGTCTTGGTGTCGTCAATTTGCGCGCGGAGTTGGTCGAAATAAACCACCTCCAATTTGGTGCCGTGCTTGATGCTGCCGGTAGTGGGCGCGATTTGGCCGAGCAGAAGTTTGATGAGCGTCGTCTTGCCCGCGCCGTTGGGCCCGATGAGGCCGATTTTGTCGCCACGGATAATCGTGGTGCTGAAATCGCGCACGATGGGCGACTGGCCCGGCCACGCGAAACTGAGATTTTCGGCTTCAATGACTTTGACTCCCGTGCGCTCAGCCTCCGCGAGACGAAGCGTCACGTTGCCCGTGCGGTCCCGGCGGGCGCTGCGCTCGGCGCGCAAGACGAGCAGTTGATTGATGCGGCTTTGGTTGCGCGTCCGCTGGGCGCGGACGCCCTTGCGCACCCACGCTTCCTCCTGCGCGAGCTTTTTGTCAAACAGCGCCCGATTTTTTTCTTCAGCCTCCAAAACTTCTTCCTTACGGACCAGGTAAGTATTGTAGTCGCACGCCCAGCTCGACAACCGGCCACGATCGAGTTCGATTATGCGCGTGGCGAGACGGCGCAAAAAGGCACGGTCGTGCGTGACGAAGAGCAGTGTGAGTTTCGATTCCAACAGAAAATTTTCCATCCACAGGATGGACTCGACATCCAGATGATTGGTCGGCTCGTCGAGGAGCAGGACATTGGGCTGGGCGGCCAGTGCGCGGGCCAGGAGCGTGCGGCGCTTGAGCCCGCCCGACAGAGAGGAAAACTCCAAGGCGGGATTGAGGCGGAGCAGTTCGAGCAAATCTTCGAGGCGAACGTCGCGCTCCCAGTCTTCCTCATGGCCGGTCGGGTCGCGGAGCCCGGCGGCGACAATGTCATGGACAGTGCCGTGCACGTCGTTGGGGATTTCCTGCGTCAAGCGCGTGGCAATGGCGCCATCGGGTTGAAAAACGGAACCGGAGTCGGGCCTCATCTCGCCGGAAATCACCCGCATCAGGCTGGATTTGCCCGCGCCATTGCGGCCAACCAGGCACACGCGTTCGCCCGGGTTAACCTGGAGGTTGACCTTGTTGAGGACGAGTGGGCCACCGAAACTGAGATCTATGCCGAGGAGACTGAGCAGAGCCATAGCGATTCATCGTAGAGATGAACCATGAGCGGCGCAACCGATAAAGCCGTGTTCTTAGGGACTAACCGCAATCCGATAAAATCTTGGATTGGCCGACGGATTGCTCGAATCCGTAAAGGTCAGCACCGTGCCGTCCCCAGCCTGGGCGTTGCCGATATTCAGCCAATTTGGCGGCTCGAGGGAACCACTGAATTGCAGCTGAAAATAGTGCCCCACGTAGGACTGGATATCCACGGTGAAAACCCCAGCCGTCAGCGAGCAATCCTGAATTTGCACATCGTGGGCATGCAACACGGTACCGTGGTTGACGAAATTGGTGGGCAACGCCAGAGAACTGGTAATCAGATCCAGCAGGCCGTTGTTTGTGAAGGTGGCATTGTTGCTGGACGCGGCACTACCCGTGAAAACCACCACGCCGTTGTTGGTCACCGTGCCATTGAAGACGAGCGTTTGCCCGCTGGTGACCGTGACCGTGCCATTGTTGGTGAGCGCGCCGTTGATCGTGCCACTGCCGGCCAGGGTGCCGTTGGCCTCCACTAAAATAGTCGGCGTGGTCAATGTGCCGCCGGACAAAGTGAACGTGCCTCCATCTTTCACATCCAAGCTCGAGGTATTGCCAATACTTCCACTGACGAGCAATGTACCGGCGCTGACCGTGGTTGCGCCCACATAGGAATTTGTGCCGCTGAGCGTCCACGTGCCCGAACCGACTTTATTAATGGCGGTAATATTGCCAGCAGATTGTTCAGTGATGTTTCCCGCAAAGGTGGCATCGGAGTTCCGCCCGCCGACCTGCCAGGTCAGGACGTTGTTGGCTGTGGCGCCGCCTTTGAGAAATGTCCCGGTGACCCCGGACAATTCGCCGATTGGGACAGTTGTACCGGTCGCGGAAACCGTACCGGTAAAATAAGCCTCGGTCTTGGTTCCTAAATTGATGGCTGCCAAAGCCAGACCGGAGCTGTTGTGCAAGCGCAAATCACCCACGGTGGAACTGGTGGTAACGACATTGAGCTGTCCGTAAAACTCCGACCAGTCGCCGGTGAGGTCGGTGCGCACATAGGGAATACTCAGGGTGAGCGTGCCGCTGCCCGTCACCGCACTGGCCAGGGTTCCACGTTGCGGGGCCAGCACCATGCCGGAACCTTGCATCACAAAGCTGTTGGGCAGCGTGCCCGAGCCGGGAAGGTTGTTGCCGTTCCAATCAAACACCGAAAGCGTGCCACCGTTGAACGTAATCGGACCGGTGCCGAGCCCCGCGTCGTTGGCATTCACACTGCCGGTGGCCAGCGTGCCGCCATCAATGACAATGCCGCCATTAAAAGTGCTGGGCCAGGAAAAGTTGAAATTGACGCTGGTGTTTGCCCGTACCGCGTTTTGCGAGAGCACGAAATGGGTGCTGTCGGGTATGCTGGCGATGGTGACTCCATCGTTGATGACCGAGGCATTATCAGTATTAACCGTTACCAGCATGCCCACGGCCAGACTGGAGGAATCCGCCACCGGCACCGTCGCGGTATTGGCCGTGACATTACAATTGGCGATGCTGATGAGCGATGGAGAAATAGTGAGTGTACTGGAACCGCTCTTGGTCAACATCATGGCGCCGGAAAGAGTTCCGTTACCGGAAAAGGTGTAATTTTTGGTTCCAGTGACCGTGACTTGGTTCGGCGTCAGCGTCCCGTTGAGCACAATGGGACTGGTGTTGGAGCCCGTGTCGTCAAACGTGACCTGGTCACCCGTGCCAAAGGAGGTGGCGGAGCCGCTTTGCACAAAACTGGTCGTGGTGCCATTGTCCCAGGTGCTGGACGGTGGAGCGCTGCTCCAGGAGATGCTGCGGCCGGATGACGGTGGCGGAGGAGGAGGGGCCGGCGCCTCCAGATCAAGATAATCGTACATGAAGCACGCGGCGGCGTGATCGGAATGGTATTCGTGGTCGAGAGTGATGGTGTTGGCCCCAACCCTCAGATTGCTTGAGGGTATCGCGATATGCGCCACGCTGTATTTGCTGTGAATGCCCTGCCGCAAGTAGGTGCTGGCGCCGGGATCCGCATTGGCGGGGGTGAAGTCGGCAAAGACACTCGAGTCATCATTGACGCGGATAATCTGGTTCGAGCTGGGCGCGGCGTAGGCGATGGTGAGCCAGTACGTGCCGGAGATGACAGCAGTGAGATTGAAATTGAGGTGCCACTTCCACGGCGCGGTGCCGACATTATCCACGGAATGGACGAAATTGAGCGCCGTTGCCCAATTGCCATCGGCGATATTGTATTCCAGCGGATTGGTAAACTCGTTGGAAAAATTGCCCCAGAGGTTGGGCTTGGCATATTCATCGCCGTGTTTGAATTCCGCCGCAGTGCGGTCGGGGATGCCGATTTCCCAAACGAGGCTGTTGCCCTTGTGCGCGACATTCCACGTCAGCGTGCCAAGATTTTTAGTGGCGCCAGCGGTGAGGGCGCCCGGATCGGCTTCGAATTCGCCGACCACGCCTGTCGTCGTGCTCGTGCCGGCGCTGTAAGCATAGAGGCGGTAAACGGCCGGGTTGCCATAAGAATCCACCGTGCGCACCGCGGGAATCGTGAAGTTGCCATTCGCATCCGTCTGCACCCAAAATTGGTAATCAGCGGCTTGGAATTGCCAATTATCCGGAGCGTTTTCCACTCCGGAATCCGGGGCCGCGAGACCAACCCATGCTCCAGCACCGGATGCGCCCGGACGCATCGAGTCATTGATAACCAATTGCCCGGTGACGGTGGCGCGCTGGCTGGCGGTGGCGTAGGCGCTGTTCGACATCCAGGCATAAGGCCAAGCTGCTTTCTCCGCCGCAGCCTGGGTCTTGGCATCCTGCCACGCGGCATCGCCGGTGGTTTGGCTGTTGAAATAAAGCGCCCACGGGCCAAATACTTTCGACCAGTTCGCGTTGGCCGCAACGGTAATGCCAACGTTGTCATAGTGGTTGCTGACGATGTTGTTGTACATCAGGCCTTCGCCGTGGCTGTATTCGCACATCGTCGGGCCGTTGTTCATATATTCCGCACTGGCATTGATGACCCATTCGCCGACGTGGTTGACGTCGCTGGCCCGGCCCCAAGCACCCAATTGCGCGTAGTCGAAATTGTAAGTGTACTTGCCATAGAGCTGGCCCGCGAAAAATCCGGTGGTGGCCTGGAAAATTTCCTGCGGCAGGCCGGTCACGTTCACGGAAGCGTTGACGTCGGCAAAAGTCGGCTCGAGCGCAGCGCGGGTTTCCTGCACACCGTTGAGGCTTAAACCGGTCTTCACCAAATCAATGTAACTGTTTTCGCAGAGGAAATTGGTGGAATCATGCGCGGCAGGCCAAATCATTTGGATGAAGGCGATATTGCACAACGGATAAGTCGTCGGGTGGTTGGCGACTAGATAGACATACAGCGCGGTGTTGCCCTGCCCGAGGGCGTAGTGAATCTCCATGTCCACCGCGACCTGGTCGGTGGCGGGGTTGTAAGTGCGCTTGTAGGCCAAATCGGCATTCGCGCTGGTGGCCGTCGTGCCGAGGTAGGCGCTGTCCTGGCTGCCATCCGGATAGAAATAATAATAAATGTAATAGTGGTTGCCAAAACCGCCTGCGCCGCCCGATTGGCTGATCATCTGCACCCCATTGGCGCTCGGCGTGCCGGAGGAACCGGGCTTCAGGTACTTGATGGACTCCACATTCGCGTTCGACGCCACATCCACATGCAAAATGCCGTTATCGAGAAAATGGTCGGTATGCCCGGCAAAAGTTTCCGTGCCGGTGGTAACTGCGGTAGTTACTGTCGAAGTAAAACCACCTGGGCTGTTGGCCCAGGCGTTATTGCCGAACCCAACCAAAATGGCCCAGGCAATGAGTCCCGCCAGACGTGGCATTGTCCGACGCCGGTAGATAGCCGCCAACCGTGTGATAATGCGAAGCAAAATAGGCAGGGGGTAAAAGATTCCTCCACCTTCAAATGTCGAAGGTAACTGGGTAAACCCAACGGTGTTATATATAAACTTTAATGGCTGCCTTTGCCACCCCGAAATTACCCCTACCCCGCCCCTTCCACAGAAGTTTCTTGTCAGGTTTTGTAAAGACGCGGTGTATAATCTATAAAACCGCTGATGACCACCGATAGCCAACTCCTGCGCCAATACGCCGAACAAGGCGATGAAGCCGCTTTTGCCGAAGTGGTGCGGCGGCACACGGACTTGGTTTATTCGGCGGCCTTGCGCATCGCCCGGGATACGGCGCTGGCGCAGGACGTCACCCAAACTGTTTTCACCAAGCTGGCGAAAGTGGCAGGGGTACTGGGTGGCTACCCCACCCCGATTGGCTGGCTGCACACCACCACGCGCCACACCGCCATTAACGCTGTGCGCACGGAAGCCCGTCGTCGCACGCGTGAACACGAGGCCTTTACCATGCAAAACATCTCCGCGTTGCCGGACGCCAATTGGGAGCAACTCCGGCCCATTTTAGATGAAGCCGTGAGCCGCCTCCGCGAGCGCGACCGCCAGGCGGTATTGTTGCGTTTTTTCAATGGACTGAGCCACCAGGAAGTCGGCACGGTGCTCGGCCTGACGGAAAACTCCGCGCAAAAATGCGTGGATCGCGCACTGGAAAAACTGCGTACCCATTTCGCAAGGCGCGGAGTCACTGTTTCCGCGGCTCTGTTGGCCACAGCCATGAACGCGAATTCCGTGCAAGCCGCACCGGTGGGGCTGGCGGCAAATGTCGCCAAAACCTCCACCTTGGGCGCCGGCGGTGGAGTGTCGCTGGTAAGTGCATTACTTCTCTACTTTTATATGAGCACAAAAATCAAAACAATCGTGGCGGTTGTAATTATCGCCATTTTCACCAGCGGCGGCATCTGGTGGTTCACTCAGCCAACGACAGCTATCTCAGAAAAGACCGCAGCGGTATCCACCCCCGCGTCAACTAAAGTTATTGCTTCCACGCCTGCGCAAATCCCAGTCATTGCACAAGTTACTCCTCCCACGGCCAAACCTGCACCTGCTCCGCAACCCGTGGCCGCACCAGCCCAAAATGCCACGCAGGCAGCGCAGGCAGAGTTGAACGTCGTAATTGATGACATGGCAACGATGATGCGATCTGGCGACGTGATGGGGATGGCGTTAAAGTATATGCCGCCGGACAAGCGGCCCAGCGCCGTTCCGCCGGGCAAAGAGGCGCAGGCAATGCAGGAAGTGATGCAGCAGCAGCAGAAGCAGATGCAGGCGGATCCGCGGATGCAGGCGATATACGAAGCCCAAGCCGAGGCGATGGAATCCTTGAAGGGCCAGCAACCCATACTGAATGCCTCTGGAGACGAGGCAACCTACCAGATGGCGATGCCCGCGATAACATTGCCGAACGGCTCGAGTGAACCCGCGCGAACGGAACCCGCAATCTTCATAAAAATTGATGGCAAATGGTATACCGAGGATCGCACCGGGCCGCCCTAGCGACCAGAAATTTTGGTCTTAATGGGCTACGGGATATCTAACTGTAAAAATGCTCTACTCAAAACCGGATACCACCATGACGCAGCCTGCAATTGTTCTTTCCTCTGCTGTGAATTATCCTGGGAGCACGCAGACCGTTACATTTCAAAAAATCGATGGTCGCTGGTATCAGCAGAGCAACTAACCAGAAACTCTACCCACCCCTTCGCGCACTCAAGGCCCATTCGTAAATCTTCAAATACTGCCGGGTGCTCTTGGTCCAGGAAAAATCCCGGTTCATGCCGTTGAGGCGCAATGCGAGTAATTCGGCGGGGCGATCGGTGTACGTGTCGTGTGCGCGTTGGATGGCGTGATGCAACGCACGCGCGGAGGGCTCAACAAACAGAAAGCCAGTGCCTTCACTGCGGCCCTCTTGATAAGGTTCAACGGTGTCCACCAACCCGCCGGTGGCCCGCACGATGGGCGGCGTGCCATAAGCCTGGGAATACATTTGGTTGAGGCCACAGGGCTCGAAGCGGCTGGGCATGACGAAAAAGTCCGACCCGGCCTCGATAAGATGCGCGAGGCGTTCTTCGTAGCCGATGTAAACTCCCACGCGCCCGGCATAATGGCGGGCCAACCCTTGGAAAGATTCGGCCAGCGCGGCGTCGCCCGCGCCAAGCACGACGAATTGCGCGTCCATTTCCTTCAGCAATTCGGGAATAATCGCCGCGAGCAAATCGAGTCCCTTTTGCGAATAGAGACGGGCGACGGCACCAAAGATGGGCGTGGCGGGTTCCTGGGCCAAGCCCATGCGCTGTTGCAGGGCAGCCTTGCAGGCAACCTTGCCGCTGAGATCCGCCGTGCTGTAACGCTCAGGCAAATGCGGGTCGGTGGCGGGATTCCACTCGGTGGTGTCAATGCCGTTGGGGACGCCAATTAAATCGCCCGCGCGAAAACGCAAAAGTTCGTGCAAGCCGCAACCGCCTTCGTGCATTTTAATTTCTTCCGCGTAATGACGCGACACGGTGGTAATTTTCGTCGCGTGGTACAGTCCACCCTTCATGAAGTTGACCTGGCCAAAACTCTCCAGATTGTCTGCCGAAAAAAGCCAGGCCGGTAAACCGGCGAAGTCGAGAATTGCCTTGGGGCTGTAGCCCTGGTGCTCCAGATTATGAATGGTAAACACGGTGCCCGCGCGACCGAGCGGGCCGGCCCGGTCCACGGTATTTAAATACACCGGGGCGAGGGCGGCGGGCCAATCGTGCGCGTGGACGATGTCCGGCACCCATTGGCTGGCGTGGCACCAGTCGAGCGCCGCACGCGTGAGAAAAACAAAACGCTCGGGATTGTCCGGATAACCACCACCACTTTCGCCATAGAGACCCGTCCGCGCAAAATAGCGGGCGAATTCGATGAAATGAACTTCCGCTTTCGAACCCGGTAAAGCCGTCTGCCACACGCGGCAAAATTCCTCGCGACCGTAGCCGAGATGCACGCTGACCGCGCCGGCAAATTCGCGCCACGCCGGGCCAGGCTTCAGAAACCCATACAGCGGGCACACCACGCGCACGTCGTGGCCAAGCGACGCAAGTTCCTTTGACAACGCACCCACCACGTCCCCCAAGCCGCCGGTTTTGGCAAACGGCGTCACCTCGGAGGAAATCATCAGGATCTTCATGCGTGGGAAATAGAGCGTGAACGAAAAGATTTAATCCGTCGATGGCGGAGTCGGCGAAGGTTCCGGCGGCTCCGGCTTATCCTCCGGCAATTTAAATTGGTAATTCAAAATGGGCAGCAGCAGCAATAATCCGGCCAGGGTCAGACCCAGCACTAAGTAGCCGGCGAAATCGTGCACCGTGAAAAGATGAAACGCCGGATTTGGAATGGCGTGGCCGGCGGCGTCTTTCGCGCTCACGAGCTGGCCCGCGGTATCTTTTACCCTCAAGTATTCGGTGTTGCCCCAAAAATCGGCGTCCAACTTATCGGCGCCGTACTTGTAAGCCCAACCGGTCAGAAACAGACTGCGCACGATATTCATGCCAAAGGCCAGCACCGCCGACATGGCGAGGAGCAGAAATTTTTTCCAGAAACGGTCGAGAAACACCGCCGCTAGAAAAGAACCCGCAAATAAACAGGCGGTCAATGAACGGATGCCGGAACACGCGTCGGCCACGCCCACACTCCCGTTCGGCAACGTCAGCACACTGCTGCCGGGGTCGCGAAAAACTTCAAAGCCCAGTCCATTGAACAAACCGGAAACAATACTCACCACCCATTCGAGGAGCAGAGGCTTCACGCGCGTTTCAAACACGAGCAGCATCGGCGCGGAAATCAACCAAGCCAGCGCGGGAAATACCAGCAACGCCACCACACGCCCGCGCCGCGATAAAGACAGGATGCGCCCCTGGGCATCCAAGCGGGCCACCAAAAACCCCATGGCCAAAACAAAACCACCGAGCCCCAGCGACAATGCGGCGGCGGAATCCGTATCCGGTCCCGTGACCGCGCGCATAATGCCGCCGTAGAGAAAGAGCAGCAAACTTACGAAAACCGCGACTCCAGCCAAAAAATTGAGGGAACCGGCCCACGGGGATTCCGCCGATACCACCGCAACCGCCGGATCACCCAGCAGGATGCCTTTTAACAACGGCCAGCGGTCATGCAGGACAAAAACGACAAAAACGGGCACCAGAAAACCAAAACTAAAATCGTCGCTCGTGCGCCAGTAGTGTTGCTGGTCGAGCACCACCAGCACCATCAACGACAACGCCAGCCATGCCGCCAGCCGGGCCTCGGGCCGCAACTGGGGAAAGCCACTCTGTCGCAATGCGGTGAAATCCATGGTGAATAGGCGCAAGCGCAAGGGCATCGCAATCCCCCCACCCTTTCAACCCCAAAAGGCTTGGGACACCGATTCCACCCCTGAAGTTTCAATCCACCAGCTCGTGTTCGAGTTCCTCGAGGGTCTTGTTCTTCGTTTCCGGCAGCTTGCGCAGAATAAAGATGAAACCAAGCACGCAGATGAACGCGTACAGCCCAAACGTCTTGGCCGGCCCCAGGCTGGTATTTAACAAGGGGAAAGTATAGGTCAGGACAAAACACGCCGCCCAGAGCGACGCCACGGCCACGGCCATCGCCGCGCCGCGGATGCGGTTGGGAAATATCTCGGAAATGACCACCCAGGTGATGGGCGCGAGGGACATGGAATAGCAGGCAATGGCGAGCAGCACGAGCAATAGCATCGGCAGCCCTTGCACGTGGGCATGGTAGCAATAGCCCAGCACCAAATAAACCACCGCAAGGCTGATGGAACCAAACAGCATGAGTGGTCGGCGCCCAAACTTATCCACCACGCCCAAGGCAACAAAGGTAAACGCCAGATTGACGGAGCCCGTCCACGCGATGTTTTTAAGGACAAAGGAAATATCGTAGCCCGCAGCTTTGAAGATATCCTCGGCGTAATTAAAAATCACGTTGATGCCGCACCACTGCTGGAACACCGCCAGCGCCACGCCGAGCAGCAACACTTTCCGCATTTTCGGCGCCAGTAATTCAGTGAAGCGGACGCGGCTGCCTTCCTCCGACCGCAACGTCGCTTGCACGTCGGCAATCTCGGCCTCGGCATACTTGCGCCCGCCGATGCGCGTCAGGATAAGGCCGGCGGTATCATAGTTTCCCTGGCGCACAAGCCAGCGCGGGCTTTCGGGCACAAAAAACATCCCGGCGAAAAAGAGCAGCGAAGGCACCGCCGTCAGTTCGAACATGAGCCGCCAGCATTCCTGCCCGTACCACGAACCGGCGATGAACTCCACCGTGGCGCCCTTCGGCAAATCGCTCCCGATGTACCAGTTGATGATCTGTGCAGCGAGCACGCCGACGACAATAGTGAGCTGGTTTAGGGAAACCAGCCGCCCGCGCATCGAGGCCGGAGCAATTTCCGCAATATACATGGGTGACAAATTGGAGGCCAGTCCGATGGCTACACCGCCCAAAATGCGCCATGCGATAAAGACAGTAAAATGTTCGGCCAGGGCATTGCCCAGGGAAGTTACAATGAACAACAGCGCCGAAAGAATCAGCAGACGTTTGCGGCCAAACTTGTCGCTCAACCCGCCGGCAACCAGTGCGCCAATGAGGCAGCCAATCAACGCGCAACTGTTCGCCCAACCGGAGGCTGAGGCATTGCCCGCAATGCCAAAATATGGCTCGAAAAATTGCTTTGCACCTCCGATCACCACCCAGTCGTAGCCAAAGAGCAGGCCACCCATGGCAGCGACGAACGAAATGACTGTCAGGTAGCCGATATTGTAGTCGGCCTTAACTTGGGACGACGCAGGGGCGGGGGAATTGATCATGTTGGGGTAAGGGGGTAATCGCGCTCAGGCCAGGCTGCCACGCAAGTCAGCCGCCAGCGCATGATTGGGGTCGAGGTGTAATACTTTTGCGAGCAATTTTTTTGCCTCACCGACTCGGCCCAGACCAAGGCAGGCTTGCGCCTGCAGGAAAGTCGCGGTGACGTGTTGGCGTTTCGTCAAATCGTCTTCGAATACGAGCATCGTCGGAAGCGAAGTGGCGAAATAGTCAATCTGCGCCGGCTGACGTGCCAATCGACGACCATAAGTGAGTAAAGCGCGGAGCAGTTTAGCGGAGGCTGCCTTGCGACCAAGACGTGCGAGCGCGAGCGCCGAGTAGTACGTCATTTCCGAAAAAGTGCGCACGCTCATTTGCTGGAAATCGCCGCGAGACTCAGCTGCCTGACGCCAATGAACGCGGGCCTGGTCACGCTCGCCAAGCGCAAGACAGGCTTCGCCGAGCCAGTAATGAAGATCGCTCTGGTTCGCCAGCAAGTGCCGGGCCTCGCCCAGATTTTGGGGGGCAGCCAACGCGGTGGAAAAAAACTTTTTCGCGATGAGCGCATTACCTTGGCCAAGCGCCGCCCGGCCCAGCAGCAAGTGCGCACGGGTATGCTGGCCCAGTGCCTGGCCCTCGCCGCCTTCCCAAGGTTGAAAGATTCGCTCGGCCAATAAACGCTGTGCCTGATCCGGCTGGTTGGTTTGGTTATACAAGGCGCAGAGCTCAACGGTCAGGTCGTCGCGCTGGGCGACCAATTTGGCATGGGCCTCAAGTTCGTGCAGACGTTTCGCCGGCGGACGGCCCAGTCGCTTCCATAACTGGTCTCGCTCGAAAAACACCCGCGCATCACCGGGCGCATGGCGGAAGGCCTGATCATAGGCCGCAGCGGCTTTGGCCGGTTGACGCAAAATGTTATAATAGCCAATGCCGAGGTTGCGCCAGACTACCGAATAACTAGAGTCAAGCCGCGTGGATTTTTCCCATAGTCGGATTGCCTCCACTTGTCGGCGGCGATCGTAAAAAAGATTGCCCAGATAATAGTGGGCGCGAGCGTCGCGCGGGTTCGCCGCCATGGCGGCCTCCAGGATGGCGATTTCTTCCAATCGAGAAGGGAAGCAATAATGGGGCGGCATTTTGGCCGCATCAGCGAAATGTTTTTTTGCCGCCGTCACCTGCCCCCGTTGGATTTGAATCCAGCCTCGATAATAATGAACCAGTGGTGCCGTGCCGGATTCCTTCTCCGGCTGGGCATCTTGCAAAACGGCGATGGCCTCGTCAAAAAATCCCGCCCGTGAATAATCCAGCGCAAGGTCGAGGCGAACCTGGGTGTCACAAGTGAGTGACTGGCCCTCCAAATGGCGGGCCCACCAATCAAGCGGGTCAAGGGCCAGAGTGTCACGTATTTGGGCGGCAGCTTCGTTCGGGCGGTCAAGGCGGCGGAGCACCAACACCCGCAGGTCGCGGGCACGCAGGTTGTCCGTATTGGCCCGCAAAGCGCGGTCGAGATGGTCGAGCGCCGTCACCCAATCGTGCCGACGGCAGTCAAGTTCCGCGACGGCATGATAACCGGCTGCCTGCCAGGCGTGGTTCCACGTTGCCTTATATATAGACGAGTAGGCGTCCTCGAAACGACCCTGTTCACGCAAAGTGAGACCCAACTGGTAATGCGCCTCGCCGTCGTAGGGGTTGGGATTGCGCAAAGTCAGGCGGGCAATGGCGGCTTGCAGATGCTCTTCCGCCTCGTCCAATTCGCCCCGGCGCAAATGCCATTTGCCCAGCGCGAGATGGCAACGGCTGTCACCCGGATCGCGCCGGATGGCTTCGCGCCAATAGGTTTCCGGCATCCGGGTGGCATGTCGGTATTGATCGAGGTGCAATCCAGTCACATACAACTCGTCGTTGCTTTTGATGTCTTTGGGAAGAGGAGGCTCAGTCGCAGGCGGCGGCACTTTGCCCTGTACCCGCGACTTGGGCTGGTAGGAAATAATTTCCCGACCATCAGCGGCCGTGACAGTGAGGCGCAGATCGGTTTCACGCACACTGCGGGGGAGTACAATTTCCCCGACCAAAGATTGTCCCGGCGCGAGGTCGCGCGACCATTGGCCAACAATACGCTGGCGGGTCTCCAACCGGACAGTGGCTCCGGCAAAGACAGCCGATACCGACACCCCCACCCTGGCGCGCCCGCCGGAGACATTGAGACTGGCCGCAGCATCTAAATTTGCTTTGTGGGCCGGGCCAATTTTTTGCAACGGATACCAGAATTGGCTCCAGGTTTTGGTCTCACCAGGCATGAGGAACGAGAAGTCCGGCTGGTTGTCCGTGTACACCCCGGCCATGATTTCAATGTAAGGACCGTATTCGCCTTCGTCGTCGGGATCGGTGAGATTGCGATCCCAAGCGTAGCCAAATTCGTGGTTGCCCCAGGTCCACTGCTTTTTGCCGGGTGAGATATGAGGATTGGCGATGTGGATGACCCCCGCCTCGCGGGCATGGTCGTAGCCGCCGAAGAAATTTTCCCGGGTGCCCATGCACATATAAGAAGTGGGTACGGGGATGTTGGCATACCAGGACAAGTCGTTGGGGGCATAGGCACCCGCCGGGGGGACGAACTTGGCCGGGGTTTCAGCCTGTGGCACCCCCTTCTTTCCCCGCCTACCATAGTCCACTCCGTAGTAGCGGTCAGCGCACAGCGGAAACTCGCTCATCGCCCGTTTGGCATGGTCGGCCACATAATAGACATCCGGCGGGAAAAAGGACTGGTAGCGCTCATGAACCCGGGTGGCGACATTGGCCCACCAGAGGAAAGTCTGCGGATGGGCGGTCCGATTATAAACCCGGACTTTCAGTTCAATAAACGACTTGCCCGGATGTAGACAGATACCATGCATCCCTTTGAGGCGGTTGATGGGGTCGTGTTCGCTCAGCCAAATGGTAACCGCCCCGTCAGGGTGGTGCTCAATCTGGACATCGGCCGGCATCCAGGTCCCGGGCCGATGATGCTGGGGCCAGTTGAACTCCACCCCACCCGACATCCAAGGCCCGGCCAGACCAACCAGTGCTGGCTTGATCGAGGGCTGGCGGTAGAAAAAATCGTATCCGTTTGTCTTATCCTGTCCGATATGAATGCGCCCGCCGATTTCCGGCAAGATGACTATTCGGATAAATTCATTTTCAATGGTTACGGAATCCCACGCCTTGGGACGGCATTTTGGTGCAATCCGGTCAATATAGGGCACCGGGTAAATCTTGCCGCTGCTGCCTTGGTAGACCCGCTTTTCCAGGAACATCGGATTACATTCCGCAGCCTGTGGCGCATAGGTCGGCAGAACCAAAGGCTGGCGGGTAACCGTGACAGAAGGCATGGAGTAGGCAGGCCATAATGGGCTAAATATTATGATATTAGCCAGAGGAAAATAATGGACAAAATATTTATAAACCTGCATTATTTTATGATTTATGGCCCGGCCTAAACGCATACCTGAAGGCTTCCTCGGGCAGCGCCTGGTGGTGCTGCCCGCCGCAGTGCGCGAACGGGTCCAAACCCACCCGCTTTTGAGTGGACTGCTCGTAACCGATGCAGGTATTTTCCCATCTGCTAAATCACATTTTATTGAAAGAAAATACGGAACATCCACCAACTTGCTGATAATCTGCTTGGCGGGTCGCGGGTGGGTTAAAATGCCGGAAGGCTCTGTCCAACAAATAGTTTCGGGGAATTTAGTGTGGTTGCCTGCTAACCAACCCCATGCCTACGGCGCTGTCGAAGGCGATCCTTGGACCATCGAATGGGTGCATTTTCAAGGAACCGAGGTAGATTCTTGGCGGGAATTGCTTGGCATCCCGTTAAACGGCAGCGTGTTGCAAAAACCAATTGAAGTCGCTGCCCAACTTAGGTTGGGCCAGGTTTGGGCGCATTTGAACCACGGCTACACCTTGGCGAACCTGGCGGCGGCGAGCGGATCTCTGCGGACTTCCCTTGCGGCAGCTGCCGGCAAATTGCTGGCTGAAACCGGCCAACAATCCGCCAAAGAACGGGTGGCCGCTTCGATTGCTTGGATGAAAGGCCATCTGGGGGAACCCCTCCGGCTGGCCGAGCTGGCCAGTTATTCGGGTCTTTCCGTGCCCCACTATACGGTTTTATTCCGAGAACAAGCCGGGTTTAGCCCCATTGATTGGTTCAACCGATTGCGTGTACAGTGGGCTTGTGAGCTTCTGGACACCACCCAATTTTCGGTCGCGGAAATCGCCCGGCGAGCCGGCTTTCCCGACCCGTATTATTTTACGCGATGTTTTCGGCGCATCGTGGGGATTCCCCCCCGCAAGTACCGTCAGGTACCCAAAGGCTAAAAATACCCGAAAAAACTGTGAAAACTTGGTAAAAAAACCCGGTTTTGGTCAAAAAACTGCTAACAACCCAAATTTAGGTTGTTTCCCCCAGACGGCAGCTTAGTATTAAGGGGCAAGACCATTTTTCGATCAAGCCAACCAAGTTGGGTAAAAACCCGGCTTGGAATTTGTCAAAAAACACCGATAAAACTCTTTCCAGACCATGTCCATCCGCCACACCATCCGCGACCTGTTTGCGCGGGCTCTCCTCCTTGTGGGGCTGAGTGTGGCAGCGCTTGTTCTTACCCCGGCGGCCCAGGGCCAGACGATTATCTTCAAAACCAACGATACGTCGGATCTGTCCACGAACCCCAGTTGGACCCTTTCGACCGGTGGCGCAGGCGGCAATCCCACGGCGGTCAATGCGGGCGACTTGGGCACGATTGACAGCACGGTTAGTGCCGGGAATGCGTCCGCGCTGACCTTCAGTTCGACGCTAACTTTGGGCGGTTTGAAAATTCTGAGTCCCGGCGGCGCAGTGACGATACAGCCTGGCTCGGCGCAGACTTTCAACCTCGGCAACACCACATCACTGGGCAACCCCACGCTCTTTTCCGCACTCGAGTGGTCCACTCTCGACATGAGCAACGCGACGGTGGGCCTGACCCTCGGGACGAATGTCAGCACGGTTTTGACGGCCGGACAAAACTGGTACGTCAACTCCGGCAGCACGACAGGCCTAACTGTCAATGGTGCACTGGGCTTGGGGACAAACCAGTTGTACCTCGTCGGCACGGGCAACTACAACATCGCCGGCAACATTACTGGCTCGGGTCCCCTCGTCGCAGACAGCACGGGCACGATGACTCTTTCCGGCACCAACACCAACTCTGGCGGCGTGACGCTGGGCAACGGAACGCTCGTCCTCACCAACGGGGGCAATGCCACCGCCTCCTCGCTGGGCACGGGTCTTTTCCAAATCAACAATTCGATTTTGAACGGCACCACGAATATCGGCACGAACAACACCACCGTGACCATCGGCACGAACAACGCCATGCTGCTGGATGGGAACTTTAATTTCATTGGCAATGCCGCCGCAAATTTGAACATGGGCACGGGTACTGTGATTCTGGGCGCCAACATCACCGCCAATGTCAGCGGCAACGCCCTGACCTTCGGTGGCGCGATTGTGGACGGCGGCACGACGGCGAATTCGGACGGCTTCGGCATCACCAAGACCGGCGCGGGAACTTTGGTGCTGGCGGGTGCGAACACTTTCACGGGCAACTTGAATTTGCAGACGGGCACCCTGAGCCTGACCAACAACGCGGCGCTGCAAAATGCTATTCTCAACTATACGGGCGGCACACTCACTTTGACCGCGGGTTCGCAATTGGCGTTGGGCGGCGTGGCCGGAAACCAGAACATCGCGCTGGGCACGGGCAACGTGGACATCACCACGGTTTTCGGCCACAACGCGACCTACACCGGGAACTTGACCGGCGGAAACACCACATCTGCGGTCACGATCAACGGTGGCCCGGGTGGCGGGGCCATTCAAGCTTTCAGCGGCTTTAGCAACTACACCGGCAACACGACGCTCAATTCCGGCACCCTGGCCATCAACGGCGGTGGCAATGCAACCGCCGGCCCCATCGGAGCGAGCACATCGAAGCTCATCATCAACGGCGGCAGTCTCGACAACACCAGCGGCGGCAACGTCACTCTGTTGACGAACAATGCCCAGCAGTGGAACGGTGACTTTACTTTTGCCGGCAACGGAAATTTGAATCTCGGCACCGGCGCGGTGGCGATGAACGCCAGTCGCACCGTGACTGTTAGCGCCAATACCTTGACGGTGGGCGGCATCATCAGCGGCGCAGGCTTCGGCCTGACGAAGAACGGCACCTATGGCACCTTGACCTTGACCGGAGCAAACACCTACACCGGCGGCACGACTGTCAATGGCGGTACGCTGAATTTGACCGGCGCCAATAATTTCGGCGCGGGCACCTTCACGGTCAATTCCGGCGGTGTCCTCAGCCTCAACGGCACTGACACCATCACTGGCCTCACCACCTTGAACAGCGGCGGTCAATTGAATTTCAACAACGCTGGCGCGATCTCGGGGGGCACGATCGTTATCAACGGCGGCACTTTGGACAACACCAGCGGCGGCACGGTAACGAGCACAAGCAACAATGCGCAGGACTGGAATGGTGATTTTACTTTTGCCGGCAGCAACGCGCTGAACCTGGGCACGGGCGCGGTGGCGATGAATGCCAGCCGTATTCTGACCGTCAACGACAGCACCTTGACGGTCGGCGGAATCATCAGCGGCACGGGCTTCAGCCTGACCCAAAGCGGCAATGGCACCTTGGTGCTCAGTGGCGCAAACACTTACACCGGCGGCACCACCATCAACAGCGGCACGGTGATCTTGTCCGGCAACAATAATGCCGCGACGGGCGCTGTAGCGGTGAACAACGGCGGCGAATTGGACTTCAATAACGCCAAAGCCATCGGCAGTACGAGCATACTGACCTTGAATGGCGGCAGCACGCTGGACAATAGTAGTGGCGGCGCCATCACCAACACGAACAACAACGCGGCCCAGTTGAATGGCGCCGTAAACTTTGTCGGCAGCAATGCGCTCAATTTCGGCACCGGCGGGGTTACTCTCCAAAGCAACTCGACCCTCAACGTCGAAGCAAATTCTCTGACGCTCGGCGGCACGGTCAGTGGCGCTTTTGGTCTGACCAAAAATGGCACCGGCACCCTCGTTCTTTCGGGCACCAACTCTTACAGCGGCTTCACCGACATCAACGGCGGCACGTTGAGCGTGAGTGTGCTGGCCAATGGCGGGGCCAGCAGCGGCATCGGTTCCTCGAGCAATGCGTCCACCAACCTGGTCATCGCGAATAACGGAACCCTGCAATACACCGGCGCCACGGTGAGCACCGACCGCCTGTTTACGATTGGCAATTTCAGCGCGACAATTGACGCCTCCGGCGCAGGCAACCTCACCTTCAGCAACACGGGCAACATCAATTTTAACCCGACGGGCACGAGTAATACAACGGGCGGCAATGCCTCCTATGTGGACGCCAACGTTCAGGATACTTTAATTTTGACGGGCAGCAACACGGGCCGCAACACGATGGATCCAAGTATCGGGAACAATCCCAATGGCACCATCGCCACCAGTGTCATCAAAAATGGTACGGGCGAATGGGTGCTGGCTGGCAATAACACCTACAGCGGTCTGACCACCGTAAACCAAGGCACGTTGTCGTTGACCAATGCCGGCAACACCACGGCGTCGTCGCTGGGTTTGAGCACCTTGGTGATGGCCGGCGGCAATCTGGACAACACCAGCGGCTCGGCAGTGACTATTGCCACCAACAACGCTGTGCGATTGAACGCCAGCACCACCTTTGTCGGCACCCAGGCACTGAACTTGGGTACGGGTGCGGTCACGCTCGGTGGCAACGAAACTTTGACGATTACGGCGAGCAGCCTGACCCTTGGCGGCGTAATCGGCGACAACGGCTTGGGTTACAGTCTGACTAAGCAGGGTGCCGGCACCTTGGTGCTCAACGGTGCGGACACCTTTAGCGGCAACTTGAATGTGCTCGGCACTGGACAAGGCACCGTGACCTTGGGCAACAGTCTCGCTTTGCAGAATGCTATTCTGAACTGGACCGGGAGCACGGTAACTTTCGGCACCGCCGACACCCTGGGTGGTTTGTCCAGCAATCAAAATATCGCGGGGCTGGCCCTGACGCTCAACACAGCCAAGAATACGAACGTCACTTATAGTGGCATTCTGTCCACCACTTCTTCCCTGACCATGGGCGGCTCGGGCACCGAAACGCTGAGCAACGCCAACACCTACACGGGCGGCACGACCGTCAATGGTGGCACCTTGATTTTGAGCGGCGCCAATAATTTCGGCACGGGCACGCTGGCGGTAAATTCCGGCGGCACGTTGACCCTGAACAGCGCCAACACCATTACCGGCAACACGACGCTGAACAGCGGCGGCACGCTGGACTACAACAACGCCGGTGCCCTCTCGGGTGGCAGCCTGGTCATCAACGGCGGCACGCTCGACAACACCAGCGGCGGCACCATTGTCAGCTCGACCAACAACGCCCAATTCTGGAACGGCAGCTTCGCCTTTGCCGGCACGAACTCCTTGAATCTCGGCACCGGTGCAGTCGCGATGAACGCCAGCCGCACCGTGACGGTGAGCGCCAACACCCTGACCGTCGGTGGCGCCATCAGCGGCTCGGGTGACAGCCTGACGAAAAATGGCGCGGGCACCTTGCAATTGAATGGCGCCAACACCTACAGCGGCGGCACGACCGTTAATGACGGCACGCTGGTCTTGGGCGGGGCTAACAATTTTGGCACCGGCACACTGGCGGTAAATTCCGGCGGTACGTTGACCCTGAACAACGCCAACACCATTACTGGCAACACGACGCTGAACAGCGGCGGCGTCCTCAACTACAACAACGCTGGGGCAATTTCCGGTGGTAGCCTGGTCATCAACGGCGGCACGCTCGACAATACCAGTGGCGGCGCCATTGTCAGTTCGACCAACAATGCCCAGTACTGGAACGGTGACTTCACTTTTGCCGGCACAAACTCTTTGAATCTCGGCACCGGTGCAGTCGCGATGAACGCCAGCCGCACCTTGACCATCAGCGCCAACACCCTGACCGTCGGCGGCGCCATCAGCGGCAGTGGTGACAGCCTGACGAAGGACGGTGTCGGCACCCTGCAGTTGAACGGCGCGAACACCTACAGCGGCGGCACGACCGTCAATGGCGGCACGCTGGTCTTGGGCGGGGCCAATAATTTTGGCGCTGGCACGCTGGCGATAAATTCCGGCGGTACGTTGACCCTGAACAGCGCCAACACCATCACCGGCAACACCACGCTCAACAGCGGCGGTGTTTTGAATTACAATAACGCCGGTGCGCTCTCCGGGGGCAGCCTGTTCATCAACGGCGGAACGCTCGACAACACCAGCGGTGGCAACATCGCGAGTACGACCAGCAACTCCCAGTACTGGAACGGCGACTTCACCTTTGCCGGTACCGGCAACTTGAACCTCGGTGTCGGCGTGGTGGCGATGAATGCCAGCCGCACGGTAACCGTGAGCGCGAGTACCCTGACCGTCGGCGGCCCCATCAGCGGCATCGGTGACAGCCTGACGAAGGACGGTGTCGGCACCCTGCAGTTGAACGGCGCGAACACCTACAGCGGCGGCACGACCGTTAATAGCGGCACGCTGGTCTTGGGCGGGGCCAATAATTTTGGCGCCGGCACGCTGGCGGTAAATTCCGGCGGCATGTTAACCCTGAACAGCGCCAACACCATCAACGGCAACACGACTTTGAACAGCGGCGGTGTCCTCAACTTCAACAATGCTGGAGCGATCTCCGGGGGCAGCCTGGTCATCAACGGCGGCACGCTCGACAATACCAGCGGCGGCACCATCGTGAGCACGACCAACAACACCCAGTACTGGAACGGTGACTTCAGCTTTACCGGCAGCAACAACTTGAATCTCGGCGCCGGCGGGGTGACCATGAATGCCAGCCGCACCGTCACGATGTACGGCAGCACCCTGACCGTGGGCGGCGGCATCAGCGGCACCGGCGACTCACTGACGGTGAACGGCACCGGCGGCACGTTGGTTCTCGCGGGCAACAACAACTACACCGGCAACACGACGGTCAATGGTGCCACGACCTACTTTAGCGGCACCAACTCTTTCACCGGAGCCAACATGACGGTCAATGGCGGCACGTTGATTTTGGGCGGCACCAATAGTTTTGGCTCGGGTAACTTTAACGTTAATGCGGGCGGCACGCTGACGCTGAATGGCACCAACACCATCACGGGCAATACCAACCTCAACGCCGGCGGCATCCTGAACATCAACAGCGCGGGCGCCATCTCCGGCGGCACGCTGGCCATTTCGGGCGGCACACTGGACAATACCAGCGGCAGCACCGTCACCAGCACCTCAACTGCGCTCCAAAAATGGAATGGCAACTTTGACTTTGGCGGCACCAACGCCCTCGACCTCGGCGCTGGCAATATTGCACTGGGCCAGACCGAAATCGTGAACGTAAAAGGCAGCACACTGACCACCGGCGGCAATATCAGCGGTGCGTTCGGCTTGACCAAGAACGGTACGGGCACCCTGGTGCTCGATCCGACGGCCGCGAACAAAAGCACCTACACCGGAGCCACCACGATCAATGGCGGCACCTTGACCCTCGACTTCAGCAAAGCCGCGGCGAGCACCACCAATATCATCAGTTCCTCCTCCGCGCTGGTTCTGGCGGGCGGCACCTTGTCTCTCCTCGGCACCAGCTCGGGAACCAACAGCCAGACTTTTGCCAGCACGGCTGTCAATGCGGGTGCGTCCAACATCATCCTTAACAAAAGCTCGGATACAACGCTGGAGCTGATTATGGGTGCGATTACGCCAAGCGTGGGCGGTACGCTGAATATTCAAAACGCGGTCGCCTCGCCGGGCAATGTAGCCAACACGAGCACCACTTTCGTAACCAACTCCATCATCACCAGTGCTTCCGGTTCCGGTTTTGCGTATTTGACCGTGAACGGCACCGACTGGGCTGCATTATCCGGCGGCAACATCATCGCGCTGGCGGCGGCTACTTATAAAAACGGCAGCACGGCAGGACAATGGGCATCAGCGAACAACGTGATCATTAACGCCAGTGGCGGCCCCGGCAGCCTGGCCACCAAGACGATTAATTCGCTGAATTTGGAACAGACCGCTGCTTACGCTCAGACCCTCACCGGCGCATTGATTATCAATACTGGAGGCATTCTGGATAGTGGTAGCAACACTGCTAGCTTCACCGGCAGCACTATCGAAGGTTCTGCCACCGGCGTATTGAATGTAATCCAAAACAGCACCGGCGCGCTCACGATTGCGTCAACGGTTGTTAACCACACCGGTGCGACGGCCCTGGTCAAATCGGGCACGGGTCAATTGATCCTGACTGGTCCCAATTCCTACACGGGCGCCACCTACCTCAACCAAGGCACCCTGACGCTCAATGATGTTTCCACGGCCACCACTTCGGCCATCGGCAACGGCGGCGCCTTTAACATCAATGGCGGCACGCTGGAAAACGGGAATGCCAACGTGACAATGGGCATCGGCACCCAGGC
>Ga0206854_1114_pt1 | contig 22473 bp, 20 predicted proteins | sample Alteio_BWOrgCont_50_FD_152870 | JGI IMG/M metagenome (GOLD analysis project Ga0206854, IMG submission 152870) | Enriched cells from forest soil in Barre Woods Harvard Forest LTER site, Petersham, Massachusetts, United States -... | ecosystem: Environmental > Terrestrial > Soil > Temperate forest >...
GAGATATACAAAGGAAACAACAAGTTAGATAGTATGCGTACTGCCGCGTTGGTAGGCGTTATTAATAAAATAGCTGTTTCTTACCAAACTTTGGGTATTTGGCCATAAATAATTCGGTTAAAATAGCCTTTAAACGCCATTGTAGTTTGTATTTCAATAAATTACAGTGGCGTTTTACTTTATATATTTTTTTTGAGCAATTCTAAATAATAAGTTAAAGTTGTTACTTTTAGCTGATTATTGAGATGAAGCCCTTCAAGAAGTTATTTATTTTACTTTTAATTTTCAGCCTAAAGGTATCGGCACAAACCACACCTAATATTGGTTTTGAGAACGGTACTTTTGATAATTGGCAGTGCTTTGCCGGTACCATCAGCACAGCCGGTGTTATTTCAGTTAGTGAAACTACACCTATTTATGGCAGACGGGACTAAAATATCGCAATCCTGCTCTAAACCTTCTAACGAGTTTTTGAATTCTTTTTTTGCACCCGGATAGCCTAAAATTGAACCTGTTATTTTACGGTGCTGGAATACGGCGTCAACGTCTAATCCGTCGGCATTATAAATTGCGCCTTCAAACTCGCATATACCAACAATTAATCCGCCAAACTCTGCTAAGAACTTAGCCGAGTAAAAGCCTACATTACCTAAGCCCTGTACAATTACTTTTTTGCCTGATATGCCTGGTGTTAAACCCAATTTGGTCATATCTTCAGCTACTTCCACACATTCGCGTATTGCTATTGCAACACCACGGCCTGTAGCTTCCCTGCGGCCTGCTATACCATGTAATGAAATTGGTTTACCGGTTACCGCGCCCATCGCGTCCAGTTGACCAGGGTTCATAGTTGCATAAGTATCGGCAATCCAGCTCATCTCACGCTCACCCGATCCATAATCCGGTGCGGGTACGTCAATGCTTGGGCCTATAAAATTCTTTTTTATTAACTCAACCGTATAACGGCGTGTTATATTCTCTAACTCTTGTACAGTATAGTTTTTAGGGTTTATTTTGATACCGCCCTTGGCGCCGCCAAACGGCACGTTTACGATAGCACATTTGTAGGTCATTAGGGCAGCAAGTGCCATTACTTCATCCTCATTAACCATTTCGCTGTAACGGATACCGCCTTTTGTTGGCGATTGATGATGAGAGTGTTCTACACGCCATGCATCAATTACTTCGAAACTGTTGCCCCTGCGTATAGGGAAACGAAAACGGTAAACGCTGTTGCATGATTTGATCTGGTCTAGTAAACCGGCATCGTGATTGGTAAACTGTGCCGCGTGGTCAAAGTTCTGACAAACATCCCCGAAGAAGTGGGTGTCGTCCATAACTATTTTATTGGTAGCCATAATTTGGGTTTTATAAATATGATTTTATTAATAACGGGCGCAAATTTGATACATTTTTTACGAATATCGTAATTTATTACACCTTAATTCAGCATACATTTATTAACATCAGTACAAAAACTAGGTTTAAATTACATAGCAAAGGTTTTTGAACTATTTTTCGTTCTCAATTTTTTTCAATCTTCTGTCGATAGAAAACAAATAGAGCGCTAATCCTGCAAAAATTATAGCGATAATAGTAACTACTACATATATTTTACCTGAGCTGCGCATGGTATCGGCCATTTCAACCGTCTGATCTCCCTGTGCAAAAACAGTGGCGTAGCTTAAAAGCAACAATAATAAAAAGGTTATTTTTTTCATATCAATTTAGGTTCCTTTTATATTCAATTAAACGTATGCGGTAACGAATAGTTGCTATCCATAAAGCAATAAAGCTCCAGCCCAGCAATGCCGGGTAAAAAGCTATTTTCATACCATTATCCAGGTCATATTTACCAAAGGCGGGGTTACCACCGCTGCCGGGGTGCAAGGAATCGGTAAGCCTTGGCAAAACAAATATCAACACCACCATTACCGGGAAAGCAAAAATGTTATATATAGCCGATATTTTACCACGCTTTTGCTCTTCATCAACCGAGTTGCGTAACACCAAATAAGCGCAATACAACAAAAAGGCTATTGCCGCGCAATTTTGTTTGGGGTCACCACTCCAGTATTCGCCCCAGGTATATTTAGCCCACAGCATACCGGTTACCAGCCCAAGCGAGTAAAATAGTAGTCCGGTATTTACACATTCAACCGCAGCAAGGTCATGTTCGGGTTTGCCGTGACGCAGGTACATAATGCTGTAATAAACAGAAACAACAAAAACGGTAAGCATACCCATCCACATAGGTACGTGGAAGTAAAGGTTACGTATGGTTTCGTGCAGTAAAGATAGCCTGGGCACAGGCAGAATTAGGCCGGTAAAAATTGTAGAAAGCACCAGTAAAACGGCTATAACTTTCCACCATGTTTGATAAATAAACTTCATATTGAACTGGCAACAAATGTAGTTATTTTAGTGGGGAGTAATGAGTTTTGAATGATGAGTTTTTTTTTGAAAACTCAAAATAACTCCATTATCAGTCATAAGCAATCTATTGCTTTTTGATCATAAATGATTTTGCCGGAGAGTTTTCAGGATTGGGCTGATAATCAACAGGCAGTAATTGCGAAAGGCGCGATTTGGACCAGGTGCCTTCATTTAACACGCTCCCCCCTACTACAATTCCGTTCATATCAAAAAAGCAAACCCGTTCTTTGGTCATAAACGAAAGCACAGTAGTTTGATAATTAACCATATTTAAAGGGCGGTAAATATCCCTGTAAAATGTTTCATCCTGCTTTTTGGTATAAACTATATACATGCAATCGGGGAATGCAAAGGCAAAAATACCGGGTTGCGACGAGCGCCCTAAAACCTGGCTCACAAACGATGGCTCGGGATAAAGCGTTTCATGAAAATATTTCGACATCCGGTCATACTGTGCATACTTATTTGCCGAGTCGGCCCTGCCTAATAGTCTGAACCTTTCGTACTTCATTTGTATAACATCTTCAGGCGGGCGTTCGGGGTTTAGGTAGCGTATATACCGGTGCATTTCAAATCCTTCTTCCCATAACCTATCTTTATATAAAGACCGGTAAAAATGCATTGACGAACCATAATACGATGAATCGCGGTTTATTTCCCACTTCTTTTTCTCGGCAGCTTTACCCGGCAGTTCTTCAAAAACCTTTTGCCCGGAATAAGTTATAATGCCCGATATACCGTCACTCCTGAACGTATCTATCAAAAATTTAACACGATAACCTAAGGCGTGGTTATCTACAATTAAAAACTCATTTGCGGCTGCTAACAATACCTTTTGCGTTTTATAATAGGTAAAGTCAAGTATCTGCGGATTCTTTATCTCGCAATATTTTGCGTTTTCGTCCGTACCAATAAACTCTTTTTTAAACTGCTCAAAGTTTCTAAGCCAGTCGGCATGGGTAGTAATGGTTACTTCGCGCAGTTGAATGGCCTTGGGCGTCATCTCCACGTTTATTTTTATCGGCTCGTTTGATACCAATACCGTTTGGGTGTATTGCGCAAGCCCCAAATGCGCTATGGTAAGCGTGTACTGGCCGGGCCTTACATCTCGTAAAGTAAATGTGCCATCGTTAGCGGTAGACGTGCCGTAAGAAGAATTGCTTAAAAAGACATTAGCACCAGTTACGGGGTTTTTGGTATCGCTGCGTATAATTCTGCCGCTTATAGTACCCTGGGCCCATATAACAGCCGGGAACAGCAAACAAAAAATTATTAAATACCAAAATCGCATTAATTAGAATCTTTAAAATTTGAACACGCTAAATTAAATCTATACAAATGAATAAACCATGAAAATAGTATGGTATTATTATAATCTAATCCTTTTCTAATGTATGTGTAACATATTAAACGTAGTTACCTAATCTCGCCATAAATAGGGGAACAATAATAGCGACGCTGCCAATACAATAACATTAATGGCACATAAAACACCAATATTTTGATAACTATCGCTGCTGCGTGCCAGGCCATCCATAGCGCTTTTGCTTAGGCGGATAAGTACCAATATAACAGGTATTATAACCGGGAAACTTAAAATAGACATTAGTGTACCATTATTCCCCGCCTTTGAAGCAATGGCCGATATCATGGTAAATACGGTTGAAAAACTGATACTCCCCAGCAATACGGCTATACAATAAAATAACGGATCGCCTATTACATTGACAAAAAATACTTTGTATACAATTAATGCCAGTATACTTAATAACGACATCAGTAATATATTGTAAGCTATTTTTGAAAGTATAATGGCTTGCGGACTGGCTATTGTATAATAATACAACAATCGGTTCCTGCTCTCCTGCATAAAGCTTTTGGCAATAGCGTTTACCGATGCAAATAAAATAATGATCCAGAAAAGAACATTCCACATTACTTTATAGCCTGTACTACCCTCAAATCCCGGCGTAAGCCTAAATGATATATAACAAATAAACACCGTTGAAACCACGTACAGCAACACGCCATTAAAGGCATATTTTGAGCGCCACTCCAGCAATATCTCTTTTTTAAACAGATACCAGGTTTGATCGGTTAGTTTCATAGTTTGCAAATATAAGTTGTTAAAGATTAGTTATTGAAGATTAAAGATTAGTATCAGCAATTAATTAAATTTGCACAACAAGTAATCTTTAATAACTAATCTTTAATCACCAATCTTTAATAGCTAACAGCATGCCTCAAACCTATTATAAAACGCCTATTGGTATTGCAGAGATTATTGAAGAAGAAGGATTCATCATTTCTATTAGACTATTAGATAATGATATTACTCCCGATGAGCAATCAACCGAATTATTAAAAACTGCTGTACAACAACTGGACGAATACTTTGCCGGCAAGCGTAAGGAATTTGACCTGCCGTTAAAACAACATGGTACTGATTTTCAACAAGGTGTTTGGCAGGAATTATCAAAAATAGAATACGGTAAAACCATTACCTACGGGCAACAATCAAACAACATGAACAGTCCGTTAGCCATACGGGCAATAGCATCGGCAAACGGTAAAAACAATTTGGTTATTGTAGTTCCATGTCACCGCGTTATTGGTGCCGATGGCAGCCTTACGGGCTTTGGTTGCGGCATATGGCGCAAAAAGTGGTTATTAGAACATGAAGCTAAAACACTTGGTATAGGCCAAACTAAACTGGCTTTTTAACTAACAACCTGCTAATTTTTTCGTGCAGCTGGTAAGGCTGAAAAGGCTTTGCTAAAACATCATTCATTCCTGCGGCAATGGCTTCACTTTGTTCTGAATCAAGTATAGCTGCCGATAACGATAGGATAGGAATGTTTCTTTTAGGTTCATCAAAGTCAACCCTTATACTTTTGGCGGCCTCATAGCCATTCATTTCGGGCATATGCGTATCCATTAGTATCAAATCATAATGATAGTTACGCAGTTTCTCTAATGCCTTTCGGCCATTATCAACCATATCAACATCAATATTCCAATCCTTTAGCAATTTAGCCAATACAAACTGGTTAACCATATTGTCTTCGGCCACCAATATACTAAGGTTTGTAAACGGCGTAAGTTTTTTTGCCGGCCCATTGTCAATGTCTTCTTTCGGTGCTTCTGCCAGTGTATACCAATTGGTAACACTAAAAATGCTGCCCTTGCCTACCTGGCTGCTTACACTAAGTTGGCCCCCCTTAAGCTCAACCAGGTTTTTAACAATAGTTAAGCCTAAGCCAGTACCACCGTACCTGTTCTGCGTATCGTCTCCGGCCTGTTCAAATGAATCAAATATGGTCGATAGTTTATCAGCCGCTATACCAATGCCGGTATCCTCAATCATAAACTTCAGCTTAACTTTATCGTCATGCTTTTTAAGTAACACTACTTTAAGTTTAACGTAACCCCTGTCGGTAAAATTAATAGCGTTACTAAGCAAGTTCATTAATACCTGGTTTAGCCGCAATGAATCTATCATTATCTGCTTCGGCACGCCGGGTTCTATTTCTAATAAGAAATCAATGTCTTTTTTATCGGCTTTAAACTTTAGTAAATTAAATACCGAATTAAGCAGTTTATGCAAGTCGTTTGATGAACGTACAATACTAAATTTCCCGGCCTCCATTTTCGAAATATCCAGCACATCATTTATAACACCAAGTAATGATTGTGATGAAGTATCCAGCATACTTACTATACTATTTTGCTGATCTGTTAAAAGTGTTTTGTTCAACATATCAATCAGCCCTATCATACCGCTAACAGGCGTGCGCAGTTCATGGCTCATATTTGCCAAAAACGTTTCCTTTATTTTTTTACCATACTCCGCAACTTCTTTTGATCTTATTAACTGTTGCTGGTAACTTTTCCTGGGCGATATATCGCTGATATTTAAAAAAATGGTTTTATGACGATAGGATGCGCGGCATTCAACCCAAATGTTGTTTTTACTAAATGTGATAAACTGCGACTCAAAAACATCAAAACTCAAGTTACTATTTACCATTGCGGCAAGCCTTTTTTTGAACGTGGCCCTTTCAGTGCTAATGGCCAGGTCTACAATGCTTTTGCCTGTTAACCCTTCAGGTTTAAATCCTAATACCTTTTCAACTGCGGGATTAACACTTTGGATGCTTAAGTTTTGTGCATCTACTGTACAAATAATATCGGCCGAATTTTTTACAACCAGCGCAAAGTTCTGTAATTCTTCATTTTTTTCTTTGAGCTCGGCCTGGCACCTGGCCAATTGTATAAATGAATCTATCTTAGCCGATGTAACATACGGGTCAAGCGGTTTGTACAAGTAATCAATAGCACCTGTACCCAGGCCCCTTACCGCGTATTTGGTTTCCTTAGAAATAGCAGTTACAAAAATGGTGAGTATATCTTTTGTGCGTGGGTTTGATTTAAGCATTTCTACCAGCTCAAACCCATCTATTTCGGGCATCTGCACATCTACTAATGCAATTGCGATCTGGTTTTCCCAGGCAATTTTTAGCGCCTCGTTAGGCGACGTTGTTGAAAAAAGGCGTATGTCGTCGCGCGTTAACAGTGCCTCAAGTGCTATTATATTGTCTTCGCGATCATCGACGATCAGGATATTAACAGGAGTCATTAAATAGGTATAAATTCGTTTCGGGGTAATTATTTTTGCAACAGCTCTAAAATCTCATTTGTTCGTAATATGTATTCAGCAGCCTCAATATTAATGGCTGCTTGAGGCATTACCGCAATTTCTGCGTCATCAGGGTGTTGGGCTATTGTTAAAGATCCGTTGTTACGTAACTTTAATAAACCTGCTGCCCCATCCTGGTTAGCTCCCGAAAATAGTATGCCCACACAACGATTAGTGTATACGTCGGCAGCATTTTCAAAGGTTACATCAATTGATGGCTTTGAATACCATACCGAATCAGACACATCCAAACTAAAATACCCGCCCTTCTCAATAAAAGTGTGATAATTTGGTGGTGCTATATATACTGTATTTTTCTTAATTCGGTCTTTGTCACTAATTTCCCTAAACGAAGTACGAAGTTGTCCACCAAACAGTTTTTCAATTTCACTGAAAAAATTTGGCTTGCGGTGCATAATAATTATAACAGTTTTATTTGCCAAAACGGGAAACCCCTTAACTATCCGAAGTATTGTTTGGAACGAGCCCGCCGACCCACCCATTAACAATATTTCAGCGTCATGCCATCTTTCTATTATATGTTTGTCAAGTGCCAATTTTTTGGTAAATATTTTCTTTCTGGTTTACAGCCTTAAACTTCTTTTTAAACTTGTCTGATCGTATGGTTTCTTTACTGCCAAGGCATAAGAAACCGTGCGGGCATAAGCTATTGTAAAAAAGGTCCAATATTTTTTCCTGCAAACCAATTTCAAAGTAAATAAACACATTTCGGCAGGTAATTAGCTGAAATTCATTAAAAATACCGTCGGATATCAGGTTGTGAACCGAAAACAGGGTATTAGCTTTCAATTCATTATGAATAGAGGCCGCATCATATAGTATGGTAAAGTAATCGGTTATTGAGCCTTCCATTCCCGTTAACTGGTAGTTTTCGGCATAGCTTTTTATTTTACGTAGGCTGTATATTCCCTTGCGTGCCTCTTTAAGTACCTCGGTATTAACATCAGTACCATAAATAAATGATTTTTTTGAAAGGCCTGCCTTTAACATCAAAATAGCTAATGAGTAAGCCTCTTCGCCAGACGAACAACCGGCACACCAAATTTTTATATGCTGATAAGTAGAAAGGTAAGGAATGACCTGGCTATTTATTGCCTTGTAAAAAGTAGGATCGCGAAACATTTCGGTAACGTTCACCGTGATCTCTTCTAAAAACTCCTGGAAAAATTTCTGATCATTTACAAGCGTATGTTTTAAATCATAAAACTCCAGTTTTTTGAGCATCATGATTCTTGAAACACGTCTTTTTAACGATTCTTTGGTATAATCAGAAAAATCGAAACCATATATTTCTTTTACAAGATCAATAACCTCGCTTAATTGTTTACTGGTTACCGGGCTATGTTGCGCCTCCATATTATTTTTCCAACCATAACTGCATCAGCGCTATTAATCGGTCAATATCCACCGGTTTGGTAATATAGTCATTGGCACCGGCGGCAATACATTTTTCTCTATCGTCCATCATAGCTTTGGCAGTAAGGGCTATAACAGGCAGTTTGGCCCATTTGTTTTGTTTGCGTATATGCCTTGTGGCTTCGTACCCATCCATTTTGGGCATCATAATATCCATTAGTACAATATCAATATCGTCTATCTCTTCCAGTTTGGCTATGGCCTCTTCGCCATCGCCCGCTATCTCCACAACAAAATCGTATGATTGTAGTGCGCTGCTCAAAGCAAATATGTTACGCATATCATCATCCACAATTAATACTTTTTTGCCTTTTATGTTATTTTTTGATGTTGTAGTCATATTAATCTTCCCTATAGTCGTACTTTCAGCACGATTATTAGTTTCGGTAATTTTGTTTAAAAACAAGTTAACTTCATCTATTAATCTATCAGACGACTTATTTGTTTTAACAACCATTGCATTTGCATATTTCATTAACCGGCTAACAGACGATTGCTCTAAATTCATAGCTGTATTAATAATAACAGGTAATGAAGCAAACTTGTCTTCAGCTTTTATTTTATCCAGCAGATCGAGCCCTGAAATATCAGGCAGGTTAAGATCTAATATCACGCATTGGTATTCTTTCTCATTAAGCATACGGAATGCCGATTCGCCGTCAAAAGCCTGGTCAACCGTAATACCCTGATTTACCATTAACTCTTTTAAAGCCTGGCTCTGCGTTTTATGGTCTTCAATTAATAGTATTTGCGTAAAGTTTGTACCGCTGGTTTGCATGATGTCCTTAAACAATTTATCAAGCGCGGTAGTATCAATTGGCTTTTTAAGGAAACTTATTGCACCCTCTTTCTTTACACGGTTAGCAGCAGTATCGCCTGCAGACATTAAGTGAACCGGTATGTTTACCGTTTCTTCCATCTGCTTCAGTTCCTTTAATATATGCCAACCGTCCTTACCAGGAAGCATTATATCCAATATAACTGCATCAGGCAGGTTTTCTCTTATTATTTCAACTGCATTATTGCCTTCATGTACCATAATTGATTTATAGCCATGATCCTTCGCATAGTCCTGTAATATATTGGCAAAGTTTTTATCATCCTCTACAATAACCACAAGTGGCTCGCGGTCTGTTTTACGAACAAGTGAACTAACCGGCTTTAAAAACGCCGATGGCGACGAAATAAATGTTTCTACATCCTGAACGCCATCTGTGGCAACTTCTTGAGCCTCAAGCGGAATAGTCAGAACAAACTCGCTGCCATTACCGGGCTCGCTTACAAGTGTAATTGCGCCGCCCAATAAGGCCGCCAATTCACGACTGATAGACAATCCTAAACCCGTGCCGCCGTATTTGCGGCTGGTTGAACCATCTGCCTGTTGAAATGCTTCAAATATTATTTTCTGCTTATCAAACGGAATACCTATGCCCGAATCTTTTATACAGAAGCTTATGGTTTTATCTTTCTGTGCCGACACCACGTTTATAGCTATTGAGCCGTTATCTGGTGTAAACTTAAACGCGTTCGACAATAGGTTCTTTAATACTTGTTCCACCCTGTTCTTATCGGTCAACACATGGTCAGGTGCGTTGGTGATGCTGGTTGTGAAAGTTATTTTTTTATTGGCTGCAATTTCGTTAAACAACGATTCCATGTCGTGCAAAATATCTTTTACCTTGATATTTTCATTTTGCAGATCCAGTTTACCCGATTCGATCTTCGACAGGTCAAGGATATCATTGATCAGGGTAAGCAAATCATTACCGGCATTGAAAATAACACTGGCATATTTAACCTGGTCTTCAGAAAGATTGTCGGGCTTATTATCTTTTAATATGCGCGCCAGCACCAAAATACTGTTAAGCGGCGTGCGCAACTCATGGCTCATATTGGCCAAAAATTCCGATTTATATTTGCCCGTGGTTTCCAGTTCCTGCACTTTCAGGTCAATCGCCGCGCGTGCTTCTTCAATAGCATGATTTTTCTCCTCCAGTAAACCGGCCTTTTCTTCCAGTTCCGAGTTTATTGATCTTAGTTCTTCCTGCTGTACCCTTAACTCCTCTTCCGATGCCTGCAGCAGTTCTGTTTTGCTCAACAACTCCTCGTTGGTAACACGCATTTCTTCCTGCTGTGCCGAAAGCTCTTCTGCTTGTTGTTGCACTTCTTCAAACAGATCGTGCATTATGGTACGGGCCTGCGCGGTGTTTACAGCTACACCTATGTCGCCGGCTACCTCTAAAATATAACGGCGCGAGTTTTCATCCAGTTCATCCTTAAAGGCTACTTCTATTACGCCCTTCAGCTTTTTATCAAAAAAGAAAGGAAGTATAATAGTTTCTGCCAAGGTTTCGCTCAATAAAGACGATTCCATACTTAGCTTATCATTCAGCTTGCCTTTTATAATGGCAGCTTTTTCATCTTTTGCCACCTGGCCCAACCAACCTTCGGTTAGTTTAACCTTCGTTTTTAAGGCACCGAGGTTATAAAAGGCATGCGATGCATATAGCTCCAATTGCTTTTCATTTTCGTTATACAGGTACAGTGTTCCGCTTAGTGCCTTAACATAGGTACATACTTCCGACAAAACATTTTGCGACAACTCCTTTTCACTTTGCTGCCCCTGCATACGTTCGTTAAGCAGGCCCGTACCCGTTAAAAGCCAGTTTTTCGACTCGTTTTCGGTAAGTACCTTTTCTAATTCAACATTAGTAACTCTTATTTCTTCCTCAATTTTTTTCTGTTGATCAAATGTCCCTTGTATATAAAAGAATAATACACCAATTATCAATAAGAAGATTACGGTACCAACAATTATTATAACTATTGCTTCGGTTGAAGACTCACTCGAGCTGGCTTTACGTATAGCCAACAAATCATTTTCTGTACGTATGATATGGTCATTCAGCATACGGATCTCATCCATATTCTGCTTACCGTTCGACAACATGTTATTTTGCACCATGTAGTCCAACCCTTTCACAGGGCGGGTGTCAATATTGGTTTTCAGTATTGCCAGCTGATCATGCACCAGCTTGTTGATAGAATCAACGCGCCTTACTTCTATCGGGTTATCACTTATAAGTTGTTTAAGCGTATTTATATCCTTGCCTATGTTTGGAATGGCCGCATTATAAGGATCAAGAAAAGCAGGTTTTTCGGTAGCTACATAACCACGCATGCCTGTTTCGGCATCTATCATTGATTGCAGTAAATTACCTGATGTTTTAATAACCTGTTGGGTATGGTCAACATAGTCAGTGTCCTGCCTGAAGGTATTTATACTGCGATACGAAAGTACGCCCACAACCAAAACCAAAATAATAGACGTAATAAACCCGCTTAAAACTTGGGTACGAAAAGACAATTTTATCATTTTAAATTAATAAGGCTTAAATATGCAATGCATAAATAATAAATATAATAATAACCATTGGCGCAATTATATAATCCACAGCTTTATAGCTACGCCACAATAAGTAAAAATCAGTCGTTTTGTTTTAATCAGGGACCCCTAATTTATAGAATTTTTTTTGGTTTATTATTTGCAACGCCCGTCAGCGCTAATATTTGACCCGCAAATAATAAATACCATCCCCACTTAAATTTAATTTGCCCGGTAAGAAAACCTGCTATACTCTTAAATGGAATAAAGCTAAAAGCCGTATTTACTTTTAATACCGCGGCAATAAAAAATACAACTACCAATGCCAGCGATATCAACGCCGCCATACGCGTTATTTTATGCTGATTTAAAACTGTACCTAGAATGCCTATTACAAATACCAGCAACATCACCATGCCATACGGCCTGTTCAGATCATAAACGTCCCAGCTACGCAGCAACAGTACATGCACCATTGGGCACCAAGTTGCTGCCATCATCAGTACAAAACCAACAAATGCTATAAAAGTAAGCGGGCGCATATTTTATTTTCTTTCCAGTTCCATTTTATCGGCAAAGTGGGCACAGTAGTCGCGCAGGTCTTCTACTATGTTTGTTTCGCCGGTGGCGCGTAAAAAACTATCGCCCATGGTCATTAAAGTTTGGTAGAAGAAGGTTTTCATTTCATCAACCGGCATATCCTTTGTCCAAAGGTCAATACGCAGGGCGTTGTTATAGCTTTGATCCCAAAGCGCCAGCATCATTGATTTTACAGGCAGCGCTTCCTTATTTTCCGAATCGGTTGATTCCCACAAAATACTTTCAGGAACATTATTATCATCCAATTCTATGGTGAGCTTTATTTCGGCAGTCTTCATTAAAATTATTTTACAAGTAAAAATATAACAGCGGCCAAAGTTATAAAGCTTATTTCTATTAGCCACAACTTTTTGGTCTCCGGGAAGAAATTCCGCAGCATTACATCCATAAATGACACTACAAAGGCAAATAGTATAAATATAAGCCCCATTGCCGTGCCCAGGTGTATGGTTTTGCTGCCCGCTACGGTGGCGCCGTTTATAAAAGTATAAACCGCCAGCACAAAAAACGCCGCGCTGGCAATGTTTAAAGGGGTAATGCGTAGTTTAGTTTTCATTATAGTTTTTTACCAAGCGTCATTGCGAGCGATAGCGTGGCAATCTCTGCACGCCAGGCGGCGAACTTTGCAATCGGCGACCTATCGTGTAGAGATTGCCACGTCGTTTCACTCCTCGCAATGACGCTCGGTTATTTTATTGTTTAATGTTTCTTTTTAAATTTCTTATCAGGCCGTTTGGTGCCCGGTTTATTAAGCCCCAGTCGTTTTGCTTTTGCGGCATCAAATTTTTTATGCTGATTGGCCGTTTTCTTTTCGTGGAAAGCTCCTTTAAAATCGGGGTCTTCCTTGCGCTTTTGCATGTCTATTTCCCGGTCCTGATCCTGGCGTTCTTCGTATGGAGTTTCCTCAATAAAAACACCATCAGGTATAGTGATTACAGGCACCGTTTGCCTTATCAGCTTTTGTATTTTATTAAGGTAATATTCCTCGGCAGGGTTACAAAAAGTAATAGCCTCGCCCGATTGCAGCGCCCGGCCTGTACGCCCAATACGGTGCACGTAATCCTCAATAACAACCGGCACATCAAAGTTAATGACATGGCTCACATCGCTCACGTCAATCCCGCGCGATGCCACGTCTGTTGCCACCAATATTTTTACCTCATCATTTTTAAACGCGTTCATGGAATTGATACGCGTGTTCTGCCCTTTATTGGCATGCAAAACTTTCACCCCACCCTCGCCAAACTTGCGTAAAAGGAATTTGTACACATCCTCGGCAGCGGTACGTGTTTTGCAAAATATCATCAGTTTGCTGATATTGCCTTCTTCGTCCAGCAGTTTTTTAAGCAGGTTTATCTTGGTTTTAACATTGGGCACATAGTACAGCTTTTGCTCAACCGTTTGCGCCGGGGTAGCTTGTGGTGTTACTTCAATAACCGTTGGGAATTCCAAAAAATTAGCAGATAACTCATGTATCTTATCAGACATGGTAGCCGAAAAAAGCAGGTTTTGCCTTTTGCGTGGCACTATTTCTAAAATGCGGTTTATCTGCGGCATAAAGCCCATATCCATCATTTTATCGGCTTCGTCCAACACCAGCACCTGTAAAGTTTTGGTAACAATATGCCCGGCCAAATAAATATCCATAAAGCGGCCAGGAGTTGCCACAATAATATCGGCACCTTTATTTATCTGTTCTATTTGTGTTTTGGGGCCCAAACCGCCATACATAGCTACTACCCGCAGGTCGGTGTTAGCGGCATAGGTTTTAATATTATCCTCTATCTGCAAAGCCAGTTCGCGCGTTGGCGATATGATGAGCGCGCGGGCATGATCGCCCTGCGCATATTTCAACTTCATTAATATGGGCAGCACATAAGCGGCAGTTTTACCGGTACCTGTTTGCGCAATGCCCATCACATCCTGCCCGTTCATTATAGGCGGAATAGCTTTTTGCTGAATAGGTGTAGGCTCGGTATACCCGGCATCGGCAATGGCATTTAAAATTTGCCTGTTAAATTTAAGATCCTCAAAAGTTATTGCCATGCGGCAAAGATAGGGTTTTGAGACCGAAAGTCGGGAAAGACCGAAAGTCCGGAGGTTTATTATGCAGTAAGAGTCTTAAATTATCTCCGATTTCTCATTGCCTTATCGTCTTTATTATAAATTAGATACAAAGTCATAATTACTATAAATACGAATGACCCTATCGGAATTAATTTATTATCTGAAATTTTTGCATTAATACAATCTTTTGATATATAATCTATATTCCCAACAATTAGCGAAGCGACAAATGGTTTCCTTAATAATTCATTGTCGCAAAGCGATATTTGTATTAACTGCCCTGTGCTAACGGCATTCCGAAAATTGTCATGTTGAAAACAACCTGAATAATCAGCGGAGATTTTGTATAGCTTATCGTTTTCCTGGATATAAATATCATAAGAATTCTCACCTTTCGCCACCTGTTTAATTATGGATTGGAAATGACCTCTAATTATTATGGAGTTTTTACTACTTACAGATTTAGTAAATAACATATTTATTGACACAATTGCTAAAGCACATAAGCCAATTATAATTGCTATTCTTTTCATTAAATAAACATACAGTTAAAAAACTTTGAATATTAATGTAAACTTAAACACTTCCTTCAACCCTCTTTACCGCTTGCGGAAGAGAGGGTCGACCAGCGTAGCGTAGTCGGGGTGAGTAAAAGCCCGGCCCGTGCGATACCTTGCCCTGGTATCAGGGAAAGGAGGAGGATAGGGTCTAAATAAAGCGATAGATATCAGGAGATGAAGAGAATATCGAATAATGAATGTCGAATATCGAACACCGAAGTATTAAATTGAAACACTTCATTATTCATCATTCATTATTCGGTGTTCGATATTCGAAATCACCTACATCACCACCCCGCCATTCGCCACTCCCCATTTTGCCATTTCAATCAACAGCGGACTCAACGATTGTCCCGACTTGGTAAGGCTATACTCCACGTGCGGCGGCACAACAGGTTTTACATCACGTTTTACCAGGTTATCAGCTTCCAGTTCGCGCAGGTGCTGTACCAGCATTTTTTCGGTAATGCCGGGGATAGCTTTTTTTAACTGCCCGTAGCGCATAGTGCCCTGGCGCAGATTATATAATATTAACGGTTTCCACCTGCCCCCTATTTTTTCCATGGTAAACGTAACCGGGCAATAGTTCATAATGCGCTGTTTATTTTCCTGGTTGGTTGAAGTTTGCTTAATTACACTCATACTTACTTTTTTGTTAGTACCATACTTTAAGGTATGTACTTGTTAAAAACACAGTAAAGGTATAATTTTGTTGGCACAAACAAAAAAAATCAAATATCATGAAATACGTATTATTAGGTTCGTTAGGAAATATCAACAAACCATTAGCCGAAAAATTAATAGCCGCAGGCAACAACGTTACCGTAGTAAGCAGCAATGCCGACAGAGCAACGCAAATAACCACATTGGGCGCAAAAGCAGCCATAGGCAGTGTAACCAACGTAGCCTTCTTAACCAAAACATTTAAAGGTGCCGATGCTGTTTTTACGCTGATACCCCCCATCCACGAAGTGGATAACTGGAAAGAGTATATTCACAGCGTAGGCAAAGGTTTTGCAGAAGCCATTAAAGCATCGGGCGTAAAAAAGGTGGTAAACTTAAGCAGCATTGGCGCGCACATGCCTACTGGCTGCGGACCGGTAAGCGGTATCCATTTTGCCGAGTTAGAATTGGATAAACTGGATGGTGTGGATGTTAAGCATTTACGTCCCGGTTATTTTTATACCAACCTGTTTAACAGCATCGGCATGATAAAACATGGCGGTATACTGGGTAACAATTTTGGCGGCGACAATACTATTATTATGGTTCACCCCAGTGATATTGCTGAAGTAGCTGCAGAAGAACTATTGAAATTGGATTTTACAGGAAAAAGCATTCGCTACATAGCAGGCGACGAGCGTACCAGCAAAGAAGTGGCTGCAGTTATAGGCACAGCCATTGGCAACCCCGAATTGCCTTATGTAGAATTTACAGATGAAGACAACATAAAAGGCGCTATGCAAGCCGGTTTACCCGAAGAATTAGCAAAAAACTATGTAGAAATGGGAACCGCCATCCGTAGCGGTGAAATGTTTGCCGATTACCGCAAACACCCGGTAACATTAAGCAAAACCAAGCTGGAAGATTTTGCAAAGGAATTTGCAGCGGCTTATGCCAAAGCCTAATCTCAAAGCACTAAACAACAAACGCCGAAGTAAATACTTCGGCGTTTGTTGTTTAGTCAAATTTGTCGGTTTTGACTTTTTACTTTTGAATTTTGACTTAAAAACTATCTCTTCAACGTCATCACCGAAATACCGGCATCAATATATTGGCCGCCATTTATTTGGTGACAATGTATTGCAATAACATTTTTTCCGTTGGGGATAAATGCCTTTTTGCCTGCCGCATTGATTTCTTCAATACTGTAATTATTCGAGTGCCCGTCAATACTTGCGGCTTTAACACCATTGATGTAAACATCCAAATTATCGTGGTGGCGCACATATAGCACCAGTTTATTCACATCAGCTACGCTTCCTGCGGTAAACTCCTGGCGCATCCAAATATCTTTGGTACTCCAAACAGTGCGTACGCCGCTTGGGGTGGTATTAGGCCTAACCGGTCCTGCAGCCATTGTCCTTGCGCCAAATCCTGCCACGCCCGATTGCCATGCCGCATCGTTAAACTTAGTATCCAGCCACGTAGTATCGGGTTTATCAAATGTATATTTCCAGGTACGCCCTTCACTTTGCGATGTCGGCAATACGTCTGTCAGCGTAACACTTCCTTTTATAGCCAGCTCGTTTGATGCCCTTATGGCTGCTTCGGGTGCTTTAACTACCTCACGGTCATAAGTTAACAGGCCGTTCAACTCCGATTCTACGTCGGTGATCTCCGTATACACCGCCGCACTTAAGCCACGTGTGGTTTTATAGTACGATAAATCCTCGCTGTAGGCATTGTACAGGTCAGTATAATCCTTCAAATTATTGATCATAATATAAGTTGGGCGCTGCGACCAGGTATGCCCCGGAATAATATAACCAATACCACCGTATTCACCATTGGCCAAAACCTGTTTATTGCCGGTTAATACGTTTGGATCAGGGTAGCTGTGCACATCCAAATAATCGCCCGCATCAAAAAAGCTGCCGCCACTGGCCTGGTTAACCAAACGCGACGGATCCAACTCTTTAACCATTTTAACTAATGATGGCGTGTTTTGCGGCCCTTGCGATTGCGATTCATTGAAAGTAACCCAGGTAACAATGGACGGTGAGTTCCAATGCGTTTCAACCAAACGTTTCAATTGCGCTCGGTAAGCATTGGTATCAACCGGTGGGGGCGTGCCTGCATTACGGGGCAAATATGAGTTTGCCGATGGCATATCCTGCCAAACCAGTAAACCCAGTTTATCTGTCCAGTAATACCAGCGGTATGGCTCAACTTTAATATGCTTACGCACCATGTTAAAGCCAAATTTTTTCATCATTTCCAGGTCGTATTTCAAAGCATTGTCTGTTGGTGCCGTATAGCCACCATCAGGCCAAAAGCCCTGGTCAAGCGGACCGACCTCAAACAGGAATTTATTGTTCAGGTACAGTTTTTTATAACCGCCTTCTTCAGCAACAGCAATTTTCCGCATACCAAAGTAGCTGCCTACTGCATCAACGTTTTTGCCGCCTTTTACCAAAGCAACATCCATATTGTACAGGAACGGATGATCTGGCGACCATAATTTTGCATTGGCAACCGGTACGTTTATCTCAGTATTAGGTTTGCCCGATACGGTTTTGATAACCTTATCGCCGTCTTTTACTTTAATGCTAACAGTTGTTCCGGCCGCATCATCAGCATTAACTATCAATTTTAAAACCGACTTATCAATATCAGGCGTTATTCTTAAACTGGCGATATTGGTTTTAGGTACCGGCTCCAGCCACACAGTTTGCCATATACCGGTTACAGACTGGTACATAATACCCTGCGGATTTAACGTTTGCTTACCGCGAGGATAACCAGCTTTATCGGTAGGATCATACACTCTAACCGTAATTTCCTGCGGGCCACTGCCTTTTATGGCTGACGTAATATCATAACTAAACGGATCATAACCGCCGCTGTGTATACCCATGCTTGTACCGTTCACATATACTTCGCTTTCATAATCAACCGCACCAAAGTGGATAAGAATATGCTCGCCCTTCCAGGTAGCCGGAATGGTGAACGTGCGGCGGTACCATAGCCTTTCGTGATGCTCCATTACGCCCGATAATGCCGCCTCGACCGGGAAAGGCACTAAGATGCTAGATGATAAACTGCCGGATGGAAATGCCTCGCCTTCTGTTGCTGGTTGGTATTGCCATAAGCCGTTCAAATTCATCCATTTGATACGGGTTAATTGAGGTCGCGGGTACTCTGGCAATACGCTGTTAGGGTTAACGTCTTTGGCAAACTTGCTCATCAGGGCCGCTTTTTTTGGCTGCCATTGCTGGGCAAATAGCATTGATGGTAAGCCTAAACAAATGGCTAAAAGTAAATTTTTTCTCATAGTCAATTAGTTTAAGTAACTGGTTTACTATTAAATAAAGTGTTTGGTTAATTGGTTAGGTTAAAAATAGAAAAATAATTGTTGTTTTAACAATTTTAAAATATATAGGCACATGAAAGCTATGTCTTGTCATATCTATCTTTCACTATATTTGCTACATGGCATCTATCCTCATCAAATCTGCAACCATAGTTAACGAAAACAAACAATTCGTAGCCGACCTATTAGTAAAAGACGGCTTTATTGAACGCATTGATCCATCCATTAATGTTAATGCGGATAAGGTTATTAATGCCGAAGGGTTGCACCTGTTACCCGGCTTAATTGACGACCAGGTACACTTCCGCGAGCCGGGCTTAACACACAAGGGCGATATTCATTCCGAATCGCGCGCGGCTGTTGCGGGTGGTATCACCTCATTTATGGAGATGCCTAATACCGTCCCTAATACGTTGACACAAGAATTACTGCAAGAAAAATATGATATAGCGGCACGTAACTCACTGGCTAACTATTCGTTTTACATGGGCGCATCCAACGATAATTTGGATGAGGTACTGTGTACCGATACAGCTAATGTTTGCGGTATCAAGGTATTTATGGGATCGTCCACGGGCAATATGTTGGTAGATAATCCCGATACGCTGGAACACCTGTTTGCTCAAGCGCCCATGTTGATAGCTACCCATTGTGAGGATGAGGCAACTATACGCAGTAACCTGAATCATTACAAACAGCTTTTAGGCGAGAATATCCCCGTTAGGCTGCACCCAAAAATACGCAGCGAGGAAGCCTGTTACCTGTCTTCATCAATGGCGGTAGCGTTGGCTAAAAAGCATAATACACGCCTGCATATCCTTCATATCTCTACTGAAAAGGAAACGCATTTATTTGATAACACAACGCCTTTAAAAGACAAACGCGTAACCGCCGAAGCCTGCATACATCACCTATGGTTTAGTGATAAGGATTATGAGACCAAAGGCAACTTAATCAAATGGAACCCGGCTATTAAAACCGAACACGACCGCGACGGCATACTAAAAGCAGTTTTAGATGGCCATATAGACGTTATTGCTACTGATCACGCTCCACATACCATTGAAGAAAAAGCACAACCTTATTTGCAAGCGCCATCCGGCGGACCGTTGGTACAACATGCCCTGCCTGCCTTGTTAGAAATGTATCACCAGGGGAAAATTACACTTGAACAAATAGCAGAGAAAGCGGTACATAATGTTGCCACCTGCTTCCAGGTAGAAAAACGCGGCTATATCCGCGAAGGCTACTGGGCCGATTTGGTGTTGGTTAGCCTCAACAACCCATGGACGGTAAACAAGAATAACATCTTGTACAAATGCCAATGGAGCCCCTTTGAAGGCACTACCTTTCAATCGCAAATAGCACACACAATAGTATCCGGCAATTTGGCCTGGAGCGATGGCAAATTCACTACCGATGTTGCCGGTAGGCGAATGAGTTTTGAAAGATAGTTACTACTTCACTGCCAAATATATCTTCACTTCTGTTGCTTCAAAGCTTTCTGCATCGGCACCGTACAGATCGTAATCGACTATGTAAGCACGTTTAATATCACTTTTCCATTTTCGGCAGGCATTCAGAGTTACCTACGCAACGGAAATAGGATTACTAACATTGAAGAAACCGTAAGGTTAGCTATTTGATTTACAAAAACTTATATAGATATTTAAACCACCATATCTATTGCTTTTTTAAACCTTACAATGATCTATTAAACTGGATATATGAACCTAAAACGACAAATGATTATCCTGTTGACATTATGTTATACAGCTTTTACTGCAAACGCGCAAAAACAACCTCAAGTACAAGAAGGCAGCGTACGAGCGCCTGCCAATGTAAAAATTGACGGGAAACTAAATGAGTGGCAAAACCCATTTATAAATATTCAAAAATATACCGGGTTTTTAAGCGCCTTTAACTCATCCAGCCGTATATATTATACAGTGGCCAATGATGATAAAAATTTATATTTAATAGTACGAGGATTGGGCAATGGCGTATCGAAAAAAATTTTGGCGGGCGGAATGGCTTTTACAATAAGTCACGTGGCAGAGAAAAAGAATAGAACAAAAGACCCCAACAATGTAACTATAACCTTCCCGGTGCCTTTAGACGCAAAAACCACTTCGTTTATTATGACCCCGGTAAACCTGGTGATGGAATTTACTGATGACAGTGTAGCCAACCGCAAATCTATTGATTCACTTGATGCCATTGCCAATAAGATGGTTAACGATGCCATTAAAGAGATACATATTGTTGGCGTAAAAGAAATCCCGGATTCTATTATATCTATTTATAACACGGAGGGTATTAAAGCATCCATCCGTTTTATACAGGTACAGGCCGCTATTGAAATAGCCATCCCGTTAAAATATTTAGGATTGTCGGTTGATAACCCGGTAACCTTTAGCTATAATATCAGAATAAATGCTATACCTGAGGCATCAAGGTTTTACGTAACTGACGCGACAACACAAAAGGTTGGTGTAAATTCGGGCACGGCTATAGATTTCGCCGCTATGTCAACCAACCCCAATAATGGGTACGCCTGGAACCCCACCGATTTTTGGGGTGAATATATTTTGGCTAAGAAATAAAAATTCAAACTTACACACTTTACAGCGCCCATGTTGGTGTTATACTAAACTACACCTTAACAACCATTACTTCACCGCCAAATATATTTTCACTTCAGTCGCTTCAAAGCTTTCAGGGTCGGCACCGTACAGGTCATAATCTGCGGTGTAAGCCCGGTCAATATTGCTCCGCCATATTTCTTGCCATGCCTCAGCAACCTTCTGCGGAAATTGACCGCTTAAATAATATATCTTATTCTTGCCTTCCGGAATAGTTATCTGCATAAATCCGTCAGGGATGACACTTGCTGAAGTAACTTTACAACCCAACACAGTCGTATAACAACCCGTATGATCGGTTTCATAATCGGTGTAAACACAATAAATATCGTCTGATACCTTATCGGTTATTTCATGAATTAATTCATCGTTTATAAATCTCGTCCAAAGTGCTCCAATATCTTTTTGAGATTGTCCGTCAGCGTTATGTGTTCTTACAGAAATCCCGGTTATTTGAAACTCTTTTTGTTGTATAAGTTCGGTTTTAGCTATCATCACTTTTTGTTATATCGATATATAAAAATCTTTTAATGAGATTTTTATAACGATTATATAAAATAAAAATTCATATTAAATTACTCAATCATTTTCTTCAAGCCGTCAAAAAC
>Ga0206854_1115_pt1 | contig 22411 bp, 10 predicted proteins | sample Alteio_BWOrgCont_50_FD_152870 | JGI IMG/M metagenome (GOLD analysis project Ga0206854, IMG submission 152870) | Enriched cells from forest soil in Barre Woods Harvard Forest LTER site, Petersham, Massachusetts, United States -... | ecosystem: Environmental > Terrestrial > Soil > Temperate forest >...
ACTCGCGTCACCGCGCGCAAGTGGCAGTCCTGGTGGAGTCGCTACGCACCGTGCCGGGCTTTCACGTCGTGGAAGCCGGCACGACCTGGATGCTGAAAGGTCTCGCCCTCTATGCAACCCGCCTCGGTAAGGATTGGTCGCTCACCGACTGCATTTCGTTTGCGGTCATGGAGGAGGAAGGATGGCGGGAGGCCCTGACGGGCGACCGGCATTTTCAGCAAGCAGGGTTTACAGCGCTCTTCGCGAAGTGAGACCGAGAGAGCGTCTAAAAAGTCGGTGAAAGCGCGACCCGGAGCGGTGTTACGCAGCATTCCCGGCGCTGTGGTTGCGGCGCTCCGCCGCCACATCGACGCCCCCGACAGAGCGGGGCGACTACACCGCGCCCCTTTTTAGACGCCCTCTGAGGGCGCCGGTAACGGCGACTCGTCCGGCTGCGGTGTTTGGATGCCACCGGACTCAATTTGCGTTCTGGATGGTGACGGTCGCCGTTTTCGCGGTGCCGACCAGATAGATGCTGTCCGGATCGGGATCGATGGTGACGATGACTGTTTCCGGTCCTTCAACGGTGGTGTCAGCGCGCGGGATCACATCGCTGGTGACAGTCGTGCTCCCGGCGGGGATGGTGACGGCGTAGTAGGCGCCGCTGTAGTCGTAGGTATCCGCCGTGCCACTCGTGGTAAAGCGCACGTAGAGGGCCACATTGAGACTGCCACCGGCGCGGGTGAAAGTGAACGTGCCATTGTTCACCGTCGCGCCCGGTTCAGCGGCGTCGGGGTCTGTCGCCACGACAGTCACGGTGGGTTTGACGGTGTCGTCGTCCAGGATCGACACGGTGGCCGTGTTGGCCGTGCCGATCTGGTAGATGCCATCCGGGTCGGGGTCGATGGTCAGGGTGACCGTCTCCGTCGGCTCGATGATGAGATCATCGGTGGCGGTCACAGTGCTTGTGACCGTAGTACTGCCGGCGGGAATCGTGATGGCGAAGTAGGCACCGGAGTAGTCGCTGGTGGACGCCGTCCCGCTGTTGGTGAAGCGGACATAGAGCGGCACCGAGAGATCGCCTCCGCTCCGGGTGAAGGTAAAGGTCCCGGTGTTTGTCCCCGCCTCCGAGGCCGTCGCATCCGTGGCGACGACGGTCACGGTCGGCTTGACCGTGTCGTTATCCGCGATGGTCACCGTGGCCGTATTGGCGGCGCCGACCAGATAGACGCCGTCCGGATCGGGGGAAATGGTGTAGATAACCGTCTCGCTCGGCTCGATGAGCAGGTCATTCACGGGCGTGATCGTGGCCGTGGCCGTGGTGTGCCCCGCATAGATATAGATGGCATACGACGGGCCGGAGTAGTCGGCGTTGGACGCCGTGCCGCTCGTGGTAAAGCGGACATACAGGTCCACCGAGGTATCGCCGCCGGTGCGGGTGAAGGTGAAAGTTCCCGTGTCGGTGCCGGCCTCCGAAGCATTCGGATCGGTGGCGACAACGGTCACCGTCGGCTTGGCCGTGTCGTTGTCGGCAATCGTGACCGTCGCGGTTTTTGCCGTCCCGACGGTATAAATATTGTCCGGGTCGGGATCGATCGTGAATATGACCGTCTCGTCGCCCTCGATGAGCAAATCATCGACCGGCGTCACGGTGGCCGTCACCGTGGTGCTGCCCGCCGGGATATAGATCGCGTAACTCGGGCTGGAGTAGTCCGAGCTCGAAGCCGTCCCGCTTCTGGTGAAATGGACATACAGGCTCACCGAGGTGTCGCCGCCCGTGCGGGTAAACGTAAACAACCCGGTATCCGTGCCGGCTTCGGAGGCATTCGGATCGGTTGCCACGATGGTCACAACGGGTTTGGTGCCGTCGTTGTCCGTGATCGTGATGCTCGCGGTGTTCGCTGTGCCAATCGTGTAGACGCTGTCGGTGGAAATCGTCACGACGACGGTCTCATTGGGATCAATGACCAGATCGTCGATCGGGGTGAATGTCGCCGTCGCCGTAGTGCTGCCCGCGGGAATCGTTACGGTGCTGCCCAGCCCCGTGTAATCGGTGCCCGGCGTGGCGGTGCCGCTGATCACGTAGCTGACCACCAGCGGCACAGTCAGGCTGCCGCCATTGCGCGTAAACGTAAATGTTCCGGGATTGGACGCGGCTTCCGCCGCCACCGCATCCGTCGCGGCAACAGTGACCGTCGGTTTGACGGTGTCGTCGTCCGTGATCGTGACCGTCGCGGTGTTCGCCCCGCCGATTGTATAGGTCGCGTCGGACGCCAGGGTGACAATGACCGTTTCGTTGCCTTCGATGAGGAGGTCATCGATGGGCGTGATCGTGGCTGTGACCGAGGCGGCCCCGGCGGGAATGGTGATGGTGGTGCCAATTCCATTGTAATCCGAACCCGGAGTGGCGGTGCCGGTAACGGCAAAGTGAACCGCGAGCGCGCTCGTCGTACTGCCCACGCGGGTAAACGTGAATTGCCCCGTTTGCGCGTTCAGTTCGGCGGTGGTCGGATCGGTGGCCTGAACGGTGACCGTTTGCGCATTCGTACTGTCGTTGTCCACGATGTTGACCGTGGCGTTGTTCGGGTTGTTGATCGCGTATTGCGTGCTGCCGGTGATCGTGAGAATCACAGTTTCAGTGACCTCAGTGATCGCATCGTCGATCGGCTTCACCACCACGTCCGCCGTGGTGGCGCCCACCGGGATGATCACCGAACCGGGGAGCGTCGTGTAATCGACGCCGTTGTCCGCGGTGCCCGTGACGGCGTAATTGACGGTCAAAGGCTGGGTGGTCGTGCCCGTGCGCGTGATGCGGAATGCCCCGGTGTCCGTGCCTGGTTCCGAGGCGGTCGCGTCGATGGCCTGGATGCTCACGACGGTCGTGGGCTCATCGTCCGCAATCGTCACGCGCGCCGTCGAAGGATTGCCGACGTTGTAAAGCCCGCTGGCGGTGAGAGCGAGGTCCACCGTTTCGGCGCCATCGAAAAAGTTATCGTCAATGGGCTTGATGACCACCGTCGCGGTGGTGCTGCCGACCGGGATCGTGACGGTCGACGCGATCGACGTGTAATCCACGCCGTTGGTCGCGTTGCCACCGATGGTGTACGAGACCTGCAGGGCTGCCGCGGTACTGCCTCCGGAGCGCGTAAAGGTGAATGTGCCCGTGTCGGTTCCAGGTTCGGACGCGTTGGGATCCGTCGCGACGATGGTCACGGTGCTGGTCGAGGCCGTGTCGTTGTCGGCGATGGTCACGGTCGCGGTGGAGGGCGATCCGATCGTGTAAATGCTGTTCGCCGAAAGCGTCACGATGGCCGTCTCGTTGCCTTCGACGATCAGGTCGTCCACCGGGGTGAGTGTCACAGTGGCCGTGGTGCTGCCGGCGGGAATCGTGACGGACGTGGAAAGGCCGGTGTAATCGGTATTGAAGGTCGCGGTGCCGCTGTGGGTGTAGTTTACCACCAGAGCGACATTGAGGCTGCCTCCGGTGCGCGTGAAAGTGTAGGTGCCGGTATCCAGCCCCGCTTCCGCCGCGGAGGCATCCGTGGCGACGACAGTGACCGTCGGCTTGACTGTGTCGTCGTCGATGATCGTCACGGTGGCGCTTTTCAACTGGCCAATCGTGTAGGCGGAGCTCGCCGTGATGGTGATCACGGCAGTTTCATTGCCCTCCACGAGCAGATCGTCGATCGGGGTGAGGGTGAGGATCGCCGTGCTGCTGCCCGCCGGAATGACGATGCTGCCGGTGGCGCCCGAAAGCGTATAATCGGTGCCAAATGTGGCGGTGCCGCTACGCGTGTATGAAACCGTAAGCGCGGCCGCGGTGCTGCCGACGCGGGTGAAAGTATATTGCCCGGTTTGCTGGCCCGCCTCGGAAGCCGAGGCGTCCGTGGCCGTGATGGTGACGGTCTGGTTCACCGGACCGGTTTCATCGTCGATGATGGTCACGGTGGCCGTGTTCTGGCTGCCCATCGTATAGGAGACGTTCGCGGACAGAGTGAGGACGACCGATTCGTCGCCTTCCACCAGGGTATCGTTCAATGCCGTGATCAGGATGGTGGCCGTGGTGCTGCCCGCGGGGATGACCACGGAGGTGGCGATGTTGCTATAATCCACCGCTCTCGTGGCCGTGCCGCTGACCGTGTAGTAGACCGTCAGGGCCTGGGTCGTCGCGCCCGTCCGCGTCACACGAAAGCTCCCGGTGTCCGTTGCGCTCCCTTCCGTCGCGGTGGCGTCCAGCGCGGCGATGGTCACGGTCGGCGCACCGTCGTTGTCCGCAATTGTCACCGTGGCGGTGGCGGGGCTGCCGTTGGTGTAAAGCGCGCTCGTCGCGAGCGTCAGGATTACGGTCTCGTTGCCTTCGGTTGCGGTGTCGTCCTTCGGGGTGACGGTAACCGTGGTGCTGGCGCTGCCGGCGGGGATTGTGACGGAAGTGGCAATCGTATTGTAGTCCACCCCATTCGTCGCTGTGCCGCCGATGGTGAAGTTGACCGTCAAGGGCCCGACGGTGCTGGTGTTGCGGGTGATCGTGAATTGTCCCGTGTTGCTCGGCTCCGCGGCGCTCGCATCGGTCGCGGTGACGGTGACCGTCGGTTTGACCTCGTTGTCCGCGATCGTCACCGTTGCGGCACTCGCTACACCGATGGTGTAGCGCACATTGGGCGTGAGCGTTGCCACCACGGTTTCAGGTCCCTCCCAAATCTGGTCGTCGATCGGCGTGACCGTGATCGTCGTGCTCAGGCTGCCCGCGGGAATGGTCACCGGGCTGGCAATGGTCTGGTAATCGACGCCACTGGTGGCCGTTCCGCTGAAGGTCAGGTAGACGATCAGCGACGCCGCCGGATTGCCCGTGCGGCTAATGGTAAACTGCCCCGTGGCAAGCCCCGCTTCCGCGGCCGACGCATCGGTCGCGACGATCGTCACGATCGGGTTCCCGATCTTGGTGACAAAGGCATCCGCCACGCCACCGAAGGTCTTTTGCAAGGGGAGGTAGAGGGGGAAATTCGTCGAAATCGTATAACCCGCCACGTAGGAAATCAGATGCGTATCCACGGCGATGGCGTTGGCAATATCGACGTCCTTGCCACCCAAAAAGGTGGAGTAGACGAGCGTCGTCCCGACCGTGCTGAAGCGTGCCACGAACGCATCTCCGCCGCCGCCGATCGCCGCCTGCGATTGGAAATATTTGGGGAAATCGGCCGAGGCCGTGTAGCCCGTGACGTGCGCGCTGCCCGTGAAATCGACCGCGATCCCGGTGCCGTAGTCCAGATTACTGCCGCCAAAGAAAGTCGAGTAGGAGAGCGCGGCACCGCCCGCTTTGATCTTGGTGACAAAGGCGTCGCCGCCCGTTTTCAGGGCCGCTTGATACGGGGTGAGCACCGGGAAATTTGGCGACTCCGTTTCCCCGGTCACATAGGCATTCTTCGCGGAATCCAGGGCGATGGCGTTGCCGCTGTCCGACCGGTTGCCGCCCAGAAAGGTCGAATAAACGAACGTCGTCGCGGTGGGATCGATCTCGCAGACAAACGCATCGCCGGCCCCGCCGTAAGTCCTGGAGAAGGCGGCGGCCGTGGTGGGAAAATCGCGCGATTCCGTGCGGCCGGTGAGATAGACGTTCAGCGAGGCATCGATCGCCATTCCGTAGGCCGCATCGCTGCCGCTGCCGCCGACCCGTGCATTGTAGGTCTGGGTCAAGCCATTCGCGGTATACCGCACCACAAAAGCATCCATGTCATTGAGCGTCGGCTCTTCGCTCGATCCGGCGATGAAGGCGATGCCGGCCGAATTCACGACCACCGCCGCCGCTTCGTCGTAGCCGGCATAGCCGTGATAGGTGGAATAAACGAGAGCGGCCCCAGTCGCGGAAAGCTTCGTCAGGAACGCGTCCCCATTGCCGCCGTTGGCGGCTTGATTGGGGTTCATCGTCGGGAAATTCGTCGAATACGTCACGCCGGCGACATACACCGCTCCCGTGCCGTCCACGGCCACGGCATCGCCTTCATCGTAACCGCTCCCACCCAGATAGGTGCAGAAGATCAGCGCGCTGCCCGCCGGGTTGAACTTGGCCACGAAGGCGTCGCCATCGGCCGCTTTGGCGGGTTGCAAGGCCGATGCCACCGGAAAATTCGTCGAAAACGAGGTGCCGGTCACATAGGCATTGCCGTTCGCATCCACGGCGATCCCGTAGGCTTCGTCGTAGGCGCTGCCCCCGAGAAACGTGGAATAATAAAGCACGGGGTCGATGACCAGCGCGGCGCCGGCCTCATACGCGCCCAGCGCGAAGCGGACGGCGTTCGTCCCCTGCAGTTCGTAATTGACCGCCACCGCGGTGCGCCCCGTGGGCAGATCCTGGTAAGCGCAAGCCTTCGGCATCCGCAGCACACCGGCTGCGGTGTGCAGGAGCAGATCGCCCTCCGCGCTCATTTCGATGCGGTCCGCTCCGCTGATCTCCCAGGCGATGGCCCGCGGGTCGGCGCCCGCGGCGATCACGAAATCGTGTTCCACTTGCCGTTGGTTGCCGTGGTAGACGAGGTCGATCCCCGGATAGATGGCGTCGTACTGGAACTTCGCATAAGTCGGCACGTCTTGATGCCACGCCGCCGGGTCGTTGCCGCGGATGTAATTGACGCTCCCGGGAAGCGGCTCAGTGAAGTGCCGTTTCGAGCCCGTATTCGCGTCGCGCAACTTAAAGCGCAGCACCGTGGCCTGGCCAGCATCTGCCGTCCCACGCTCGCGCTTCCGCAGAGTATTGCCCGGCCCGCCGCCCTGCCTCGCCTCCTGTTTCGCGGCCGGCCGCAAAACGATCTGCATCTCATCCTGTGCGAGATACACGGCATAACCCGGACCGCGGGCGACGGAATCAAATAATTGCGGGGCCTGTCCCACGTTGGGCTCAAAGCTGAGCGGCAGTTTGCCGAAATCTGGCGTGGGGGCACTGGTCTCCTGCACGCCGTGGTGTTCATCCGAACGCGTCGGAACCGATTCCGCCCCGAGGTTGGCGATCGCCAGACCTGCGGCTGCGAAGAAGGTCAACGCTGCCTGCCAGCGTCGGATCGGAAAATGGGGAAACGGACGCGAGATAATGTTCATAAAGGAAAACGCCGACCGGGGTTTGAAGAGGCCATGTAGGGCAAAGTAGTATATGTAGGGCGGAGTAGTACGTGGAACCCCGGAGGTGTCAACGATTGCCTGCACCAGCCTTCGCCGTTTGGGGAAAGGGTGTGCCAACGCATCGTTCACAGACAATGGCCGTACCGAAAAACCCGCCGCAGGCGGGCGTTATCGCTTGTGCCGACAAATCCTCAATAGATACCGACGCGCCCGGCCTGCGCCACCAGGGGGCTTTTTGAAATGACGCCGCGTTTCCCTTACTCCGTCCGGTAGTACCCGTCCGGGTTGTGCAGGAAATAGCAGTCCACGGGATTGAGGTGCGGAAGCACCATGTACGGGTGGCCCTTGGCGTCGATCTTTTCCGCGGAACCGGAAGCCTGGCCTACGGTGGCCACTTGCTGGCCGGTTCCCGAGGTGCCCGTGTCTGGATTCCTCCGCCACGCGGTTTCATGGCAGCGGCCCACGACCGCGTCGATCCATTTCAACTTCACGGCATCGTCGGCGAATTCCTGCCAGTCTCCCGAGGCGGAGTGCGCATACATCTGCTTCACAAATTCGTCCGCGCCGATGCCCATCTTCGCCGCGATGGGCGCGGCGAGCCGCTGCCACCATTGCTCAAGGTTCTTCAAGCCCTCGCGCTGGTCGGTCAGGTTGCCCATCATGCCATTGGAGATCTGGTGGTGCAGGATCACGGCATTCGGATACGCGAAGGACCGCGGCGCCAGCGTGGCGATGGCCGCGGCCATGCTGGCGGCAAAGGATTTCACCACCACATAGACCGGCGCCGTGCTGCTCTGCATGGACTTGAGGATCTTGTTGCCCGCCATCACTGAGCCACCCGGCGACTCGTCGATGACGATGAAGATCGGCCACTCCTTGTTCTTGTTGTTGAAGTAATCGATGCGCGAACAGACGAAGTCCGCGGTGGCGGCGGTGATCAGGCCATTGAGCGGGATGCGCCGGTCGCTGAGGATCAGTTCGCCCTGCGCGGTGAGCGGATTTTTCAGGTAGACCGGGCTCTGCTCGGCATAGCCGTCGGCCTGCTCCTCCTGGTCGCGCTGCACAACCTTGGCCCGCAGCTCAACTGTCTTCTTATTCCAGTCGACCTCCGCAGCCTTGAATTCACTCTGGCGCTTGGTTAATTGCGCTGTCGCCAATTCGGCCTCAATTTCGGCCCGCTCCCGCGCGGCGCGCAGGTCGATCAATTCCGCCTGGGTCGCCGCCTGTTTGCGGGCACTTTCCAACGCGGCGCTGCTGGCGATGCACTCCATCTCGACCTTGGCGGCATCGATTTCGATTTTCTTTTCAGCCAGCATGCGCTCCGCCTTCGCCTTGAGCAAATCGCTCTCGCTCTTGATCCGCGCGAATTCGGACTGCGCCGTGGCCAGTTCCTGCCGCAGCTTCTCATCGCGCAAAGAATTTTCCAAAAGCAGACGATCGCGCTGCTTCGTCATTTCGATTGTCTCACTGGCGGCGGATGCGGGCGGCTCCGTATGCCCGGAAGTAACCAAAGTGGCGAAAATTGTCGCCAGAACCAATCCCATGCTCGAAGTACGAATCATGGAACTTACCTGAGAGCAAGTTTGTTGCCACGAAAGGGATGCAGACTACGAAATACCCGGCACGGCAAAACGCGGCCGAAGGAATTGGGTCCACGAAAGACACGAAAAAGCGCGGAAGGCGAGTGGAGGGACGCGCGCCGTCGCTTCCTTGGCCGAAGCTCCGCCTACCCGGGCACCGACGGCGGCTCGCCCGTTTGCCCTGCCACCGCTTGTCCCGCGCTCCGCCGTCTCGGCGGTGCGCTTCAACCCAGCCTGCGCTCTCGCACCAAATAATGTCGGCACACAGCGCTTGGACTCTTTAGCATCGCCCACCAGATCATGCGCCTCGTTTCCCTCTCCCTCCTTTTTGCCGGCCTCGCTTCGGCCCAGGCTCTCACACTCGAACTGAAGCCCGGCACGGCCATCGCCGATCTCGCCGCCGCCCGCGACGCGGCGCGTCAGGCGCATGCGGCGAATCCGAAAGAGCCGATCACGGTGCGTGTCGCGGACGGCACCTATCCGCTGGCCGAGGCGGTCGTTTTTGAGCCGCGGGACAGCGGCGTGACTTATGAAGCGGCGCCGGGCGCGAAGCCGATGTTTACGGGCGGCAAGCAGATCACGGGCTGGAAGGCCGGCGCGGACGGCCTTTGGACGGCGCATGCGGAGCCGGGCACGAGTTACGAAGTCTTATGGATCAATGGCCGCCGCGCCACACGGGCACGGATGCCGAAGGACGAATTCTTTCAAGCCACGGGTCAGCCGCTGGAGCCGCTCCCCGGCATTCCGCTCGCGAGTCCGGCGCAGCAGACCATGCTGCAGGTCGCGCCGTCGGAGGCGGCCGTCCTGCGCGGCTTGAGTGCGGAGGAATTGCACGACGTGAACGTGGTCGTCCTCCACTCGTGGAGCGAGTCGCGACACCGCCTCGCGGGCGTGCGCTTCGAGGATGGCGCGCTGCAATTCACCGGCGGCTCGCGCGCTTTCTTTTCGCTGGAGCCGTTTCACCGCGTCTACTTCGAGAACCTGCGCGCGGCACTCACCGATCCGGGTGAATGGTTTCTCGGGCGCGACGGCACGCTGCTCTACAAACCGCGCGCCGGCGAAAAGATCGATTCCCTCGAAGCATGGGCGCCGGTGGCCGCGCAGTGGCTGCTCTTCAAGGGCGACCCGGCGAAGGACGAAGCTCTCATCCGTGACCTCCACTTTCGCGGGCTCACGTTTCAGCATCAGAGTTACACGCTGCCCCCCACCGGAGTCGGCTATCACCAGGCCGAGGAGCCACTCGGCGCGGCCATTGAGGCGGACGGACTGCGCGATGTATCCTTCGAGAACTGCGAGTTCGCGCACACCATGAGCAACGTGTTTTGGTTGCGGCACGGCTGCCGCGATGTCGCGCTGCGGCAATGTTACTTGCACGATCTCGGCGCCGGCGGCGTAAAGATCGGCGACCCGAAAATACTCACCGTGAGCGACCAAACGAGCTTCATCACGATCGACAATTGCATCATGCACACGGGCGGCCGCTATTTTCTGAGCGCCATCCCCGTGCTGATTTTTCACGCGAGCGATTGCACGATCCGGCATTGCGACATCGCGGATTTCTTTTACTCGGGAATCAGCATCGGCTGGGTGTGGGGCTACAAGCCCACGCCGTGCGCGCGCAATGTGGTGGAAGAGTGCCACATTCATCATCTCGGCTGGGCGGTGCTCAGCGACATGGGCGCGGTCTATACGCTGGGGCCGCAGCCCGGCACGGTCATTCGCGGCTGCCACTTTCACGACATCGGCTGCGGGAGTTACGGCGGCTGGGGGATGTACAACGACGAAGGATCAACGGGGATCGTGTGGGAAAACAACCTCGTCCATCACACGCAGGACGCCGGTTGTCACCAGCACTACGGGCGCGGCAATATCGTGCGCAACAACATCATCGCCTACGGCGCCGAGGAGCACGTGCGCCGCAGCCGGCCGGAAGAATTTCCCGCCTTCGTCTTCGAGCGGAATATCGTGCTGATGGGCGAAGGCCGCCTCTTCGCCCACGTGGACAAAAACTGGGACGATGGCCGCGTCTTCCTCGCGGATAATGTGTATTGGAAGCCCGATGGCCCGATCCCGGAATTTGCCGGAAGGTCGTGGCAGGACTGGCAATTCCTGGGACGCGACACCGGCTCGGTGGTCGCCGATCCGCTCTTCGTCGCGCCGGAAAAGGGCGACTGGACGCTGCGGCCCGAATCACCCGCGCTGAAGATCGGCTTCGTGCCGTTCGACTGGAAAAAGGCCGGCGTAACCGGAGATGCCGCCTGGCATCAGCTCGCCGACGAGGAGTTCCCGCCGATGAAATACGGAATGAAGCCGAAGGCGCCGCCGCTGCAATTGCACGACGGCTTTGAACAAACGCCTCTCGGCGAGAAGCCCGCCCGTGCGCGCGTCTACGCCAAAAAGCCGGGCGTCGTCAAAGTCGTCGCGGAGAATCCCAGCAAGGGCCAGCGCTGCCTGCAACTCACCGACGGGCCGGATGTCGAACCGGCGTTCGAGCCGCACTTTTGCTACACGCCCGGCCACGATCGCGGAGTAACGCGCGTGGCTTTCGATGTGCGGATGGAGCCGGAATACCGGCTCATCCACGAATGGCGCGACGACGCGAATCCCTATCGCACCGGACCGAAGCTCGATTTCGACAAAGGCGCCGTGCTCGCCAACGGCAACATGCTGGCGGAGTTTCCGCCGAATACCTGGATCTACGTTGAAGTCATCGGCAAGATCGGACCGGATTCCGATGCCACATGGAATTGCACGCTCACCGTCCCGGGCCAGGAGGCGCAACATTTTGATGGATTGAAATTTGAGAAGCCGGACATGAAGGAACTGAAGTGGCTGGGCTTTTCGTCGCCGGGACGCGCCGTCGCCCGTTGCTGGCTGGATGAGATCGAAATCGAGAATCGTCCGGCGAAGTAAGGCCAGCGAATTACGCGGATCACACGAATTGAAAACCATTTCATTCGCGTCGTTCGTGTGATTCGCTGGGCCTCCTTTCTGCCACACGTTAGAGGAAAGGCAGAGATCAGAGATTCTTCGCAAGCTCAGAATGACAGTGCTTTTTCGACCGGCTAACGCCTCTTCCTCCCATCACCGGCGTCGCAGTCGCTCCACATTTTTCGTGTCCTTTCGTGTATTTCGTGGACCAAAATTTTCAGGGCTGCGGCTACGCCTTGTCGGGTGCATCCATGACTGAGATCGTTGCCGTCATCACTGGCGAACGCGGGCAGCGGGAGATCGTGCGGCCACTCGCGGCGGTGGGCGTGACTTGCGCGGTACTCGACTGGGAGGAACTGCGCGCCAAGGGCGGGCAGGCGCATGCGCGCTTCCTCCCGGCGCTGTGGAAGCTCGTGCGCGCACATCCCGGAGCGATCGTGTTCACCGACATGAGCTCCGTCTTTCTCGCCCTCATTCTCGTGGTCGCGCGACTCCACGGCACGCGGGTGTTATTGCGATTGCGCGGCGATCCCCATGCCGAGACGCGCGATCAACTCCGCTTCCACTGGCAGCAGCGCGAATGGCCGCAATTCCTCCGCTCCGTCGTTTCGCGGTTGCTCGACCCAACACTCTTCGCAGTCGTGGATCATTTCGTGCCGGTCTCGCAGTGGGTCGTCGACCGGTTGGGAATCCAGGCGCGTGCTTCGATCGTCCGCATTCCGGTGGACATCGCACAGTTTCCGCCACGCCAGCACCAGTCATCGACTCCGCTACGCCTGCTCTCAGTAACGAATTTCAACTACCCGCAGAAAGTCGCGGGTCTAAGCCGGTTCCTCGAAAGCTACGGCGACTTTCTCGCGACGAACGGAATGAGCATCACCGTGGCGGGGGCGGGCATCGCGTGGGAATCCTTTCGCGCGCAGCATGCGTCACACGCGCAGTTTCCCGGCTTCGTCCGCGACGTGCCAAGGCTCTACACCGAACACGATGTGTTTGTGCATTTCTCGGACCTCGACGCCTTTCCCTACGTCGTGCTGGAGGCGCAGGCGGCCGGCCTGCCCGTGATCGTCAATCCGGCCTGCGGCATGCTCGAACAAGTGGAGCAGGACGTGAATGGTTTCTTCGTCGACCTTGAGAATCGCCCGTCGGTCGAGGCGCTCCTGTTGCGGCTGCGCGATTCCGTGGAGTTGCGCGCGCAACTCGGCGCCCGGGCGCGCGAGACAGTGCGCGAGCGTTACGGCCTTGCGGCCATCGGCGAGCAGTTGCGCCGCGTTCTGCTTGCGTAAGTGCCTCTAACCCGCACGGAGTGTCTCCTCATTTTCATTTTCATTTTCTTCTTCATTTTCTCTCCGACCGCTTTTGAGAAATTGGGGGTTCACCGTACGTCCGGCCCTGGTCGAAGCGAATGGGCACGATGGCCGGTATCAAGGGGCGGATCGGCTGACGCTTACCCTTATTCAAATACTCTCCGGATAAAAACCAATAAAACTTCGATTCCAAATAGAACGAACAATGTCATGGTTGCATAGTACCCGAAACCGCGCCATTTCGGCGGAAGACTACTTATTGAGGTTCGCAAAATAAAGTGACGGGCAAACACGAGGGAAAACGTGTGTCACTGCGTTGCGCGAGTCTCAATAACAACTCCTTCGCGTTTCTTCGCTCGAATAATCCCGGAAAAGTATAATAAACCGAAATTGCGGCATAAACTACGAACGCAATAGATGCGGCGATTATGCCTGCAATCACGATATACTGGATAAGATCTAGCATTAGTTACTATCCATGTGGTCTGCCGCAAATAGTTCGAAGCGTTCCCCGTCTAATTGTCACCGTTGCACCCGATGACTCCGCAACAGAAGCGCTTCGATCTGTTCGATTTTTCATCAATGTTTAGTTGAAGCGTGAGAGGCAAAACCACTGTTACAAAACCCGCCAATCGTCGGGTTCCAATTCCTGATTAGAACAAGAGCATGAACATGAGGAGCGTCGACGCGGCCCGTGCCGTTCACGCCATTCCCGCCGGTCCGGCCTCGGCAAGGTGGACCTGCGCGTAGCCGCCGCGCGCGCGGAAGTGCAGGATCAAGCCGACATAGCATAGGAACATCAACGCGGGTAACAACGCAACGCGCGCGAGGGTGGCCTGGTTGTTGGCGGTGCGGATCGTTTCCACCTCGGCTTGCTGCGCGGGTGGGAGCGCGGCGATCTTTGTCTTGTCGAGCGGTTGATAAGTAAGGCCAAACTTGGACTGCGCGGGGTCGGCCACCTGGGCGTGGAGTGCGGCATCCTGCGCGGCGAGTGACTTGTCCAGGAAGTGATCCTGCATCGTGCCGAGCAGGGGATTGCCGAGGACGCCGACGGAAATCATGCCCACACCGGCGATGGCACTCAGGGTCAGCGCGCCGCCCTTGGGGAATTGCTCGGAGACGACCCCCAGCGTGGTCGGCCAGAAGAACGTCTTGCCGAAGCCGTAACAGGTTGCGGCGAGGAAGATCATGAACGGCGCGGCGCCCGCATGAGCCAGCCAGAAGAGTCCCGTGGAAGCCACAGCCGCGCAGACCGCGAGCAGACCGAGTGGCGAAAGACGGTGCGCAATCGGCCCCGCGCAAAAGCGCAGCACGAACATGATCGACGACGTATAGATCAGCACCCAGTTACCCGCGTTCGCACCGAATTCCTTGAGCACCGGAGTCATGAGCGCCGCGATCCAGCTATCGGTCCCGAGTTCCGTCGTGGCGAGCAAGACCATGACCAATAGGAGGATGACGAAGATGGGCCGCCCGAAGCTGCGAATGCGCAGGGCGAAGATAATCGTGGGCACAAGGGTGACGAGCACGATGCCGAGGCCGGGTAGGTGCATGTCGAACACGCGCAGGATCTCATCGATCGCGTAAGCGGCAAAGAGCGAAAGGATGAAGCAGCCCGCCCAGCCGAATTCCATGAGCATCTCGCGATAAGAGATGCCGGCCGCCACGCGCTCCTGCACGGGGAATTTCATGCCCAGCATCATCACTCCATAGATGCAGGTTGGGATAAGATAGAGCGCCACCTGCCAGCGCCAGGAGTTACCGCCGGTCGATCCAGCGAGCGCAATGGCCATGATGCCGCCGATGACGAGTCCGCCCGGCCAGCCCGCGTGCAGCATGTTCAGATGCCGCGTCTTGCTCTGCGGATAAAGCGTGGCCACGATGGGATTGACGGCCGCTTCGACCGCGCCGCCAGCGAGCGCAAAGATAAAGGTGCCGAGATAGAGCCCCTTAAAATCGGTGGCCGTGATCGTGAGATATGCCGAGACCAGATGCGCGACAAAGGCGAAGGCGATGGTGCGCCCGTAACCGATGCGGTCGATGACCAAGCTGAAGAAAACGATGCTCAGGGCTTGCGGATACAGTCCCGCGCCCTGAATGGAACCCTTCTGCGTCTCGGAGAGATTGAAGAGAATCCCCCAGTCGTTGAGGACAAAGGCGCGAATGACGAAGCCGAAGGCCATGGCCACGAGCGCGATGATGCAGGCGGTGAAGAGGCGGGTTTGCTTTGGCATGTGTTTTTGGGGGGAGAAGGAGGGAGTGTCCACGAAAGACACGGAAAGGCACGAAAAGATCGACGAGGCCAGCGAATCACACAAATGACGCGAATGGAATCGCCGCAGAAATTCGTGTGATCCGCGTGATTCGCTGGCCTCGTTCCCTGTTTCAATCCGCCAGCGCTGGGATCAATTGGCGGTGGCCTTCCATGAAGCCGGCCACGATCGCGTTGGCGGCGCGCAGGCGTTCGCGGATGGGAAGATCGGCGCGATGGTGCGTGAGCATCATGCACACGCTAAGCACATCGCCGGTGCCGGTCGTCTGCACGGGAGCGCGCACGGGCGCTGGTGGCTCGATGTGCAGTTCGCCGTCGGCGTAGTAGCCCGCACCCTGGGCGGCGAGATGCACCACCACCGCCCGCGCGCCCCACGCGGTGAGCCGTTGAAGCGCGGAGTCGAGTTCCGGCGCGTCGGCAAATTCCATGAGTTCGCGCACGTTGCCGTGGGCCAGATCCACGAAGGGCAAGACATCGCGCACGGCCTGTTTGCGGGCCGCGATTTGAGTGGCGTCCGCGCGCCCCCAGTGCGGGTCCCAATTGAGGTCGAGCGACACGGCGACGCCGGCTGCGCGCGCGGCTTGGAAAAGCTGGCGATTGCCTGCAAAGAGCATGGCCTCGGAAAACCACACATCCGCGCGCAAGAGATGGCGCTGCGCCGCCAGCGCGCCGCCATCGAGATCGGCAAAGCACAGCGCCTCATTCGCCGGCAGGCAACTGATGAAGTGCCGGTGCCCGTTGTCGAAGGCCAGCGCCAGCGACGTGCCGCTCGGATGCGCGGCATCGCGCCTGAGATGCGCGGCGATGCCGTGCCGGGCCAGCGTGCGCTCGAGGCGGTCGCCCAAGCCATCGGCCCCGACCTTGCCGAGAAAAGTCACCTGAGCCCCGAGCGAGGCCGCGGCAAAGGCGCTGTTCGCCCCACCGCCGCCCACGGTCTCCTCGATGGCCGCAACCGAGGTCTCGCCATCGGTAAAGAGATGGCTGCCCGGAGCGAAGCGCGCCGTCTTGAGGTCGCGGTTGATATTGCCGACCACGCAGAGCGAGCTGCCGGCGAAGAGGGATTCAGTGGGCATGGAGGTGGTGGGCGCACTAGTCGAGGAACTCATGCTCGAGATAAGGTTTCGATACCCATTCGATGATCGCGCCGGGAGTCGCTTCGACGACGGTGTCCGACCCGCGAAAACGAACTTCGATTTTGATGCACGTGCAATTTCTCAAAGCGTACGTTCGGGCAAGGGCGACGGTGCCTTTGTGGGCGTCTTCCGTCAGCGCCCAGACAATTCCGTTTTCTCGGCGGAAAATGGCAAGCAGTTGTTCGGCAGTCATTCCGGGTTGGATGGAGTGGGCCAGTTCCATCTCCTCGAAGAGCCAATGCTCACTCTGACGGATGTCGTTATCGGCGGCGGAGGAGGTTTCGGTGAATCGCGGAGACAGAATGATGGCGGCCGCCATGCATAGGAAATTGGCCAATGATTTCATGATGCACAAGTTGAACGGGGTGGCGCAACTTGACGAATGCAATCCTTCGTCTGCGCTGAAAGCGTGTTTGACCGGCGGGGGTCGATGGGCGTACCAAGCGGGTCTTATGAGCGACACTTCATCCGCAAAACTCGCCGGCAAAGTAGCATGTGTGACGGGCAGTGGGCAGGGTATTGGGCAGGCCATCGCCATCCGCCTCGCCGAGGAGGGCGCGGATATTATTGTCGATGACCGAGTCATCGGGGAAAGCGCGCAGCAGACGATCGATGCGATCCAGAAGCTCGGGCGGCGCGCCGTGGCCGTGCAGGGGGACTTGAGCAATCCCGCGGATGACCGCCGCGTGATCGCCGAAGGCGTGGCGCAGTTGGGGAAGATCGACATCCTCGTGAACAACGCGGGTGTCGAGAAGCACGGGGATTTCTGGGACGTGACCGAGCAGGATTTCGATTTCGTGGTGAATATCAACCTGCGCGGAACTTTTTTCATCACGCAGGATTTCGTGAATCATCTGCGGGCCACGAACCGGCCGGGGCGGATCATCAATATCAGCTCCGTGCACGAGGAATTGCCGTTTCCGCACTTTTCGACTTACTGCGCGACAAAGGGCGCGCTGAAGATGCTCTGCCGCGACCTCGCGGTGGAACTCGCGCCGCTGGGAATAACCGTCAATAACATCGCCCCTGGCGCCATCCAGACGCCGATCAACAAGACGCTGCTCAACAATCCCGACCTGCTCAAGGCGCTGGTCAGCCAGATCCCGCTCGGCCGGCTCGGCACGCCCGGCGATGTCGCGGGGCTGGCCGCGTTTCTGGCTTCCGACGATGCGGCCTACATCACCGCCTCGACGTTCTTTGTCGATGGCGGGCTGCTGTGGAATTACCAGGAGCAGTAAGGGGCGTGAATTTGGGAACGCCAATCTCCCGATTGGCTGCTCCGGCAACAAACCGACTGGCCGCCTGGAACAGGGAGAGACCGAGGCCAATCGGGAGATTGGCGTTCCCAGCTATTTTCCGTGCGCCACGTGCGGCCAGAATTCCGCGTAGTCGAAGGGCCGGCTGAATTCCCCGTGGTGGCATTTCTGGCAATCGCCGGCACCGACCTCGCGTAAGTGAGTGGTCACCTCACCCCCGGATTTGCGCATCTGCACATGCTCGGCGCCGGGGCCGTGGCAGCTCTCGCAGCCGACATTGAGAAACGCGCTGGCGGGTCCCGCTTCGCGCCGGTAACCGGTCGCCGTCCCAAAGCCCACGGTGTGGCAGGAGATGCAATTCGGATCGGCGTCCGCCTGCAAAGCAGTGAGCGTGGCGAAGGCCTTTGCATGGCCGCTTTCGCGCCACACTTTGTAGGCGGCGGGATGGCACTGCGCGCAGCTTTCCGTTCCGGCGTAAGTGTTGCGGGGTTGCACCCCGGGCACCGTGTCCTCCGTCAGCGTGGCCGGGTCGTCAAGCGCCAGCTTCGTCTGGCGAATCTCCTGGCGATAAGCCTTCGCCAGGTTCGCGATATTTTCATCCTGCGGAATCTGGTCACTCACCAACTGCACCTCGCCCTTCCTCGCAATGAGCCAGTGCGGCGCCTGCGTGGTGACCTCCAGTATTCCCACGGCCCGCGCCTCATTCGTCGTGGCCAGGATCAGGCTGTGATTCTCCCTCACCAGTTGCTGCGAAGGCTGCCGGACTTTTCCGCCGAGGATCACGTCCACTTCATAAAACTGCCGGGCGAGATTACTCAGCGCCGCTTCGTCGGCAAAGGCCAGGAGAACGATGAAATCCGCCCCCTCCTTGAGCTGCGGCAGGAGCCGCCCGAGGGCGAGGTCCATCGGCTCGAGGGCCAACCCTTCCCCCAGCGTCTCCCCCGTGCTGCGCCCATCGAGCAACCCGACCAGCGCCACGCGCCAGCCGCCGCGTTGCACAATCACATGGCTCTCAAAGAGGGGCGTCCCTTTGGCTTTGTCGAGCAGGTTGGCGCTCAGCATCGGCACCTTCGCCTGCGCTTTCAATTCGCGAAGCTGCGCCACACTCAAACCCGCTTCACGCTGCCCGACGTTCACCGCATCGTATTCCATGCGGGCAAACGCCTCCTGGATGTAACGATACTGGATGCGCTCGTAATCCGCGCTCCCGGCGATCGCGTCGCCTGCGTCCACGCGAATTTGGCCCGCCGTCTTCGCGCCGAAAAGCGTGGCGATGCGCGTCAACCCGCCGAGTTGTCCGGAGAAGCATCCGCACGGCACCAGACGCCCGTGGACATCACAGGTCAGCAGCAGATTCAGCGATGACATCGGAGCCGGCGCGGATTTATGTTTCAGGCCCAGCCAGGCGCCGAACGCCAGCACCACGATGCCCGCGAGCCAGGGCCAGCGCTTCATCCGCGACGATCAGGCAGGGATTTCCGCGCCATCAGTAAAGCAGCGCGTAGGTGAAGACATTGACATTCACGAAGACCGATTCGGCGATCATATTCCCACCGCAACAGCAGCAGCCCTTCGCATTGGAAACGTCGTTCAACCCGTCCTTGGAATAGACCATCACGAGCCGCCCATTGACCTCCATGCCCTCCACGAAGGCCGGCCCGCCGTGCTTGTCGGTGAGCCGCGCGATTTGATGCACAATGGAAAAGACCGGATGCGACATGGGCAGCTTCACCAGCTTGTATTCCGGAAAGATGAGCTTCATCTCACGCCGCAGTGCGGTGTCCCAGCGCGGATCGGAACAGCCCGGACTGCTCAGGATGAAACCGCCATTGAGCAGGTATTTGCGCAGGTTCTCGCGCTCCTTTTTCGTCAGCGAAAAATCGTCTTCGCCCGACCAGACGCAGAACGGAAAATCGAAAACGTTATCCGCATCCAGCCGCACGGGGATGAAGTTTTTGCCGACGTTGAGGTTCGTCTGTTTCGCGACGTCGCCCAGGAATTTATCGGCGAAACAAATCGAACTCTTGCCGCCGGCATAGACGAGGTTGCCGCACTGCAGCCTGGTGAGGTCGGCGCTGGGCGCGTTCGCGGCTTTCACGACCTCGGCTTCCATCTCCTTTTGCTTTTGCTCCGCGGAGACGCCCGCGCCCACGCCGAGCGCCGAAGTCGAACAAAGGCTCAGTACGCTGAGCAAGATTAGCGCGGCGCGCAACCAGATGGGCCGGGCCAGGATGCTTACCGAACGTAGATTTTGAGCCACAGAGGGACATGGATGAAATGCGGACGCGAGCAGAAGACGACGAATCGTCGGTGCCAGCCAGTATTCCTTCATGTCCCTCATGCTCTTCATGGTGCCCCCCCTCCCGGACTTTTTTTACCATGAAGGACATGAAGAGCATGAAGGCCTTCGGCGAAACACCATTCGTGATCATCCGCGGCCAATTCTCGCCGCGCGCTAATCGCTTTCCGACCTTCAGGCAGCGCCAGGTTCGATTTTGTCCGCTTCATGGTTTTGCCGCTTTCTTCGGCTCTTTCGTGATTGCTTTGAAATACTTTTCCACGAGGTCGCTGTATTGCTGGATAATCGTCTCGCCCTGCACGGCCTCCGACTCGCGGTTCTGCGGGTTGACGCCGTGGACCACGTCACCCTTGTCGAGCGCCACCTCGGGATTCGCCGCGTCGGGTTGCGCTTTATTTTTTCCGTTCCCACCGGTCTGCGCCCGGTCGGTTTCGGAGGGCCGCGCTTCATTCCCGAGCACCACCGGATTCTGGCCGCTGATCACCGCATAACCGTCGCGTCCGCCATCCCCTTGCCGGCCTGCGCCGGGCTTGAATCCATTGCCGAATTTGTGGCTCTGCATCATCTGCTGGAAATTCATGCCCGGATTTAATCCGCGCTGGACTCTGAGGTATTGGTCCAATTCATCGCTCATCTCCCCGGGGTTTTTGCAGTAGCCCGAAAAGAGCTTCTCCATCTCGCCGCGCAGAGTTTCCGCGAGGTTCGCCCCGTTGCTCCCCTGGCCGGCGAGCATGGCGCCCGTCGTTTGATTGGCGAGCGTTTGGAGCTTCAAGTCACCCATCTTCTGCGCAAGGTTTTGCGCGCTCTGCGCAGCCTTCGGAAATTTTTCCTGCGCCGCCTTGCCGTCCTCCCACAGCTTCTGCTCGACCGCATCCAGGTCGTCGCCGATGGCCTTTTGCTGCGCCGCCAGATCCTTGAGCGCGAGCTGGTCTTCGCGGCTCAGCGGGGTCGACCGGTCGTACGCCCGGGCCTGGCCGGCGAGGGCCTGCTGCGCCGCGTAGAGATCCTTGTAACGGTTGATGTCCTTCATGATCTCGTGCATCAGGCTCAAGTCCTCGAGCGGCTTGGACACTTGCTCTTCGTCCGCCTGTTCCGTGGCGCCGAGCCGCGCCAGTTGCTCGTCGGAGGCCTGCTTGAAATCGTCGAGCATCTTCTGGCTGGGTGGTTGCTGGCCGGCGGCGGACGGCTGGCCGCTGGGCGCAGGTTGCTGTGGTGGCGCCTGCTGGGCGAGTTGCTTCAGGGCGTCGTCATTCGCCTTCGTCGATTCACGAATCTCCTGGGCCTTGGCCGCCAGCGTGTTCTTCAAGTCCGCTTCGACATCGTAGAGCGGCTGATCGCGCACGAAGTGCTCCATCGTGTCGGCGAGTTGATCGAGTTGCTTGTTCAGCGCTTTCTGTTGCGCCATCAGGGCATCGAGCTGCTTTTGCACCGCCGCTTTTTCCTCATCGGTCTTCGCCGCGGTGAGTTGCTGCTGAAGCAACGCGGCCTGTTCGCTCAGCTTCTTCTGCTGCTCGACGAGGTCGCGCATTGCGTTCACCAGCGCGGAGTATTTCGCTTCGATATCGCCGAGGTCGGTCCGCTCGCGCAGGAAATCGTTGTATTCCTGGGTGGTGATGACGGTGAACGTCACGGTGCTGCTCCGCACCAAATGCGGCTCCGGCGCCGTGTCAATCGCCTCCGCAAAGAGCGAAACCTTGTCGCCCGATTTCAAATCCATCGTCTTGAAATCGAGCGCCAGCGCTTCCCGTGCGTGCGTCGTGATGCGCTCGTAGTTTACCACGCGCGGCTCACCAAACTGGCCGTTGCGCGCCGTATGGATGCGCAGCGTTTTCACCCCGTAATAGTCATTCGCCTCGATGACCGGCTCGGCCTTGAAATCCATGGCCACAAAGGAATCGCTGCTCGGGTTCGTGACCTGCACGTCCGGCGGCAAATCGTGCGTCACGGTCAGCGCGCACGACCACGTCTCGGCCGAAACGAACCCATCGCGATCCACGAGTGAGAATCGCAACTGCGCCGGCCGTTGCGCCGTCATCGTGCCCGCGACCTCGTTTGCGCCGCTCGGCGTCATTGCCACCGGCTCGATGGCGTTGTCCTCCGTCACCGTCAGGCGTCCACTCGCCAGGGGTCGATTGGAAGCGAGTCGGAATTGCAGCACGCTGCCCTCGAGCGCTTTCACATTCTTAAAATCGAGCCCCTGTTCCTCCGCCGACAAGCCCGTGTAGGCCGGTGGCGTGATCTTCACCCACGCCTTGTCCAGGCGCGGCGTGAGGATGACTCCAACCTGCCGCTGGCGGCTCAGCGCGTGTCGATTTTTTGTGTGCACGAAAACCACGAGGGCCGATTTCACGTTTTCGATCTGCTGCGTGAATCCGCGTTCTCCGCGGTCGAACATCGGCAGCGTCGCCGTCTGTTCCGGGTGCCCCTGCGGGAACCAGCTCAGGTAAAGCTCTCCCGGCCGATGCCCCGCCGCCTGCGCGGTGCTCAGCAGGCTCTCATTGTAGACCACCTGGGTGCCGTCCCTGGCCGGTTCGGTGATCTCCAGGC
>Ga0206854_1116_pt1 | contig 22387 bp, 22 predicted proteins | sample Alteio_BWOrgCont_50_FD_152870 | JGI IMG/M metagenome (GOLD analysis project Ga0206854, IMG submission 152870) | Enriched cells from forest soil in Barre Woods Harvard Forest LTER site, Petersham, Massachusetts, United States -... | ecosystem: Environmental > Terrestrial > Soil > Temperate forest >...
GATCCTGCGCACATGAAACTCCTCGATCTCACGCGCGTCCATCCTAAATTGCCGGGCTGTCCAATCCCCCCGTCTGTCAAATTCACAAGCAATCTCCAAGAAGCTCTTCATGGCGCTGAATTGATTGCGGAAAGTGTCACCTCTGCAGGGATCCGCGCTGTCTTTAAAGAAATTGGGAAAGTTAAAATCCCCATCATCCTCACATCGAAAGGCATTGAACAAAAAACAGGCTTTCTACTCCCTGAAGTGATCTCTGATCTTCAAGGCGTCCATCAAAGCCCTCTTGTGGGATGTATCAGCGGCCCAAGTCATGCAGAAGAAGTCATTCAACACATGCCTACAGCTGTAGTCTGCTCTGCCTACGACATGCATTTGACAAAACTCATCTGTCAATTATTTACGACCCCTACATTGCGCATCTATCCCAACTCCGATATCCATGGCGTCTGCTTTGGGGCCGCTATGAAAAATATCATCGCGATTGCCTGTGGCATCTCCGATGGAGTGACAGGAAGTGACAACGCCAAAGCTGCTCTCATGACACGCGGTCTTCATGAAATTCGAAAACTGTGTGTCGTCAAAGGAGCGAACCAAGAAACCCTCAACGGCCTTTCTGGAATGGGAGATTTGTGTGTAACCTGTATGTCACCTCATAGCAGAAATTATCGCCTTGGAAAACTCATTGCAGAAGGATTTTCTCCAGAAGGCGCGCGTCAAAAAATCAGCATGGCAGTTGAAGGAATCAACACCTGCGCGTCTGCTTATGAGCTCGGCAAAAAACACCACATTCCGATCCCCGTAACACAGAGCACCTATGCAGTCCTCTTCGAAGAACTCAACCCCAAAGATGCTCTGCGCGCTCTGCTTTCCCGCACAATCAAAGAAGAACACCTATGACCTACATCCCCGTTGTCACCGCAGAAGAAATGCGCAGAATCGAAGCGCTCGCAATCCAAGAAGGGGGGAGCGTTGAAGTTTTTATGAGACAAGCAGGCGCCCAAGTAGGCTCTTGCGCGCTCGAATGGATCACCCACCACATGCGCCCGAAAAGGGTTTCTCTTCTCATCGGCAAAGGCAATAAAGGTGGAGATGCCTACGCTGCAGGCATTTTCTTACTCCAGCACGGAGTGCAGGTACGCGCTTTCAATATTTGCCCTCCCCATCAATGTTCAAAACTCAATCAGATGCTCAGCTCCGAATTTGTCCGCGCGCAGGGCCATTTAGAATCTGTTTTGCCAGAAACTCCCCTTGTTTTTGAAGGAGATGGACTCATCATCGATGGTTTTTTAGGCACAGGATTCAAAGGCGAAGTAGAATTCCCCCTATCGCTCGCCATCGGCGCCGCCAACCTCTCAGGCGTTCCCATTCTCGCAATTGACATCCCTTCAGGACTCAATGCCACCACAGGAGAAGTCAAAAGCATTGCGATTCGAGCGACAGAAACCATCACTTTAGGAATGTTTAAAAGCGGCTTGATTTTACGAGATGGGTGGAATCATGTAGGAAAAATTCAATGCAAAAATTTTGGATTGGCGCCAAAATATTTTTCAGAAGCTAAGGGCATCGCACAGATCCCCACAAAAAAAACTCTCGCCTCGTATCTCCCTCCCATCGTCCGCAACCGACATAAATATGAAGCGGGCTATTGCGTAGGAATCGGCGGATCTAAAATCTTTAAGGGAGCCCCCAAGATCGCAGGGATGGCAGCTCTCCGATCAGGAGCTGGCATCGTCCGGATCTTTCACAAAGAAGAAATTGGAGAAAGTCCTGATCCCCTCATCTGCCAAATGTGGAATAAAAAAGATTGGGAAGCAGAAAAGAAACGGGCAAGCGCTATCTTTCTTGGGCCAGGCGCAGGAAAGAGCATGCAATTTCTGCATAAAGAAATTCCTTTAATCCAAAAGCCCCTTGTCGTAGATGCCGATGCAATTGCCCACGACATCACCTACCCAAAGGGAACCATCCTCACGCCCCATCGAGGTGAAATCTTGCGGCTGCTCAATCTCAAGAAAAAGCCGTTAGAAGAAGATCTTCTCGCGCGCTGCCACAAATGGGCCCATCGAACCCATTGTGTTCTGGTATTAAAGGGAGCGCCTACCTGGATTTTTTCTAAAGAGGCGCCGCCTGTCATCATTCCACATGGAGATCCTGGCATGGCAAAAGCGGGAATGGGAGATGCACTCACTGGAATCATCGCTGCGCTTCTCTCGCAAAAAGCGCCCCCACTCCAAGCTGCAATATTAGGAGTTTCTCTCCACGCGATCGCAGGAGAAAAAGGAGCCTTTCACAAAACTTCGTATGCGCTTCTACCGAGTGATTTAATTGAGTATTTACCCCAAGCTATAATGGAGCACGGGGCTCATATGGTACGATCTATACCATTCGACAAAACGTAAAATCCCCTCTTCTAAAGAGACAGACGGGCGAAAATTGAGAAGACGATGGCTCTTTTCAAGATCCGCATACGTCTCCATCACTTCCCCTGGTTGCATCGGAAGCATCTGCTTTGTAGCTTTTTTCCCTAACGCATCTTCTAAAAGCTCGACCAAATGCAAAAGATGTATGGGGCGATTATTGCCGAGATTGAAAATTTCACACGCAGCTCCCAGATCAATCGCCGCCGCAGTCCCTTCCACAATATCATCGATATACGTAAAATCTCTGCGCATCAAACCGTGATTGAACACCTGAATCGGCTCATCATCGCAAATCTGTCTCGTAAACCGATAATAGGCCATATCAGGTCTTCCCCAAGGGCCATACGCCGTAAAATACCTGAGCGCCGTCACAGACAAACCATACAGATGATGATACGAATGGGCGAGCACTTCATTCGCCTTCTTCGTTGCCCCATACAAATTCGTCGGCTGATCCGTCTTATCCTCTTCACGGAAAGGTATCTTCTGATTGAGCCCATACACAGAAGAAGACGAAGCATAAATCAATTTCAAATCAGGAAAATAACGACACGCTTCCAAAACAGAAACAAATCCCTGCAAATTAGAAGAGACATAATCATCCGGCTCAAAAAGAGAATGACGCACTCCCGCCTGCGCAGCCAAATGGACCACATGAGTAATCCCATAGCGCAAAAGCATGAGCTTTAAAAAGTTCTTCTCACAAATATCAGAATGAAAAACCTCAATCCCCTTTTTCTGGAGCTGAGTGACACGATCTTTCTTGAGATGAGGGTCATAATACGCATTAAAATTATCGACGCCAATCACAAAATCCCCCCTCTCCTTCAAATAAAGAGAGAGATGATACCCAATAAATCCCGCAGCACCCGTAATCAAAATTCGCTTCATGTCTTAGCAGTCTAAACCGACACTCTCTATATTTTCAAACACTCTCTTTTTGTGGGGCTTTGCCCTGACTATTACCCACATCTTTATCCATGACTATCCGTCCATCCTGATTATCCGTGTTCCCGATCTGATCCAAACAGAGTCTCCAGAGCTTTGTTAAAGTTTACACGGATGGTTAGGATGGACGGATAGTCACGGATGAAAGATGTGGGTAACAGTCAGGCTTTGCCCTCTGGACACCTAATCAATTTAGGATTCCAAAGGACGTTAGTCCTTTGATGGGGTGTGGGGCAAAGCCCCACTTGCCTTGGAAAAGGGAACTCTTTAACATGTAGGTTAACAAATACTATGGCCTTATGAAAGAGCGAAGAAGAAAGCGGATTTTAGTGACTGGTGGTGCGGGATTTTTGGGATCTCACCTTTGTGAAAGGTTGATTCGGGAGGGGCAGGAAGTGCTCTGTGTGGATAATTTTTTTACGGGGACGCGCGACAATATTTTGCATCTTTTGAAGGAGCCTTATTTTGAGGTGCTGAGACATGATATTTGTTCCCCTTTGCATGTTGAGGTGGATGAGATTTATAATTTTGCGTGTCCTGCGTCGCCGCGACATTATCAAGCGGATCCGATTCAGACGATCAAAACGAGTGTGTTTGGAGCTCTCCATTTGCTTACGTTGGCGCAAAGATTGAAGTGTAAAATTTTTCAGGCGTCTACGAGTGAAGTGTATGGGGACCCTCATTTTCATCCGCAGAAGGAAGAATATTGGGGCAATGTCAATCCGATTGGGCTTAGATCTTGCTATGATGAGGGGAAGAGATGTGCGGAAACGCTTTTCTTCGACTATAAAAGAACGCATCTGGTGCCGATTAAGGTGGCTCGTATTTTCAATACGTATGGTCCTCGGATGCATCCCAATGATGGGAGAGTTGTTTCGAATTTTATTGTGCAGGCTTTGAAAAATCAGCCGCTGACTATTTATGGAGATGGGACGCAAACGCGCTCTTTTTGTTTTGTGGATGACCTCATCAATGTGGTGATCAAGTTCATGAACTCTCCTGAATCGATTGCGGGCCCTATCAATATTGGCAATCCTGCGGAGTATCGGGTGTTGGATTTGGCGCAGGAGATTTTGCGCCTGACGGGGTCGAGCTCTCCTATTATTCATAAGCCTCTGCCTTCGGATGACCCGAAACAAAGGCGGCCTGATATCTCTCTTGCGCAAAGTTTTCTCGATTGGAGGCCTAAAACTTCTTTAGAGACGGGTCTTAAGGCGACGATTGCTTATTTCGAGTCGATTTTAACCCATTCAGGGAGCTGTCTGAATGACAAAAAGTCTATGCACGCTCTCAACATCTTGTAAGAGTTGCGCATAATCTGCATTGGCTAAAAATACTTTTGCAGGTAGGCCGAAAAGTTCTGAACTGGAGCTCACGACATCTCCTATCCGCACATATAAAACATGACTTTCGTAGGATGGAAGTTTTTGGATTTCTTCGAGGCCTTGGATAGAAATCACACGCCCTGAATGCAAGATGGGACAAAACACAACCGCTGGATATTTTGTGTAGACAATCGGTGTGGAAATTTGCGTTGTTCCATTTACAAGGACATCTACTGTTGAAAAATAGGCATCAAAATTCGTGTGTTTTTGAATGATATGAGGAATCATGATTCCTGCCAGGCGCGATGCAATTTCGATGAGTACCGGCCCTTTTTGAGGATCGTCTCGAATTTCCAAATGAGAAGGGCCCCTTTCCACACGAAAATGGGCTACCACATCCTTGGCATATGCGCTGAGTCTTTCTGCAATGGGATCGGTTAAAGGAATGATAATCGAATCATAAGATACATGAGGCGCATGGCCGATAGATATTTTATGACCGATCCATACGTCTGTGACGTGGATCTCTTTCCCATCAGAGAAAGTATCCACAACATATTCTTCTCCTCCAATGTATTCTTCCACAACCGCTTCTCTTGCCTGTTCCCCTGTCACATTCTCCGTCTGTGTGATTTCATGAAATCGTCGCAGTAATTCGGTCAAATCCTTACAAATGAATACATGCATGGCGCCCATACCTTTAGGAGTTTTAACTACTAAAGGAAACGAATGGTCTTTTGCAAATTGCTCTACTTCATGCCTTGAACTACAAATCATAAATTGAGGACACGTTAAATTACTTTGGGCAAGCCATTTGCGCATTTCGCCCTTGTCTCTGCGAGCGACCACAGTCTCCAAAGGATTTCCAAACAACCCTAAGGCGGCAGAAATTTGATCTGCCATCTCCACGCCTCCTTCCGTTCCCGTAATGCATGCCTTAATCCGATATTTTGTCTTTCGAATTTTGTGCAAAATAGCCTCCATTTGACGCTCGCGAATGACAACGTCACAATTGGCGTAAAACCCACCCTTGGCTGCATATAATTTGCGATAATACGAATCTGAGTTTGGAAAGACCGCAATGACCTGGTAATTGAGAGTTCTTACAGTATCTTTTAGAAAAACACCGGAACCTATGGGTTCTATGAGAACGATGGCATCTCTAGATTGTTTTTTGCGCATCATGAAAAGGACATACAGACCGCTACTGATGATGATGATCATTCCCAAAAGAGCTTGACCTGTGATCGTTTCTTGCCAGAAAACCCAGTCTGCAACAAGGGAGAAGAGAGGAATCAAATAAAGAAAAGAGGCGATATAGACGGCCGCCGCATAACGAGAAGCCATCGCAAAAAGAATTTGTCCTGCCACAGCAGAGACAGCTCCTAAAGCTAATAACCACCACACAAACCCAGGAGGAGAAACCCATTCCGTAAACAGGAGCGGGAATAGGGGGACCCAAAAACAAGCAAAGTAGTAAAAGAGGACTCGATGCAAAGGCTCATGGGCGATGCGCTGCACGACCACAACAATGGCTGCTGTAAACAGACCTGAAAGGAGAGCAAATAGATAGCCTGTTTGTAAATGGACAGTGGGATTCATCATAACGAGAATCCCAATAAAACCCGTAATGATCCCCGGCCAAAGATAGACTTTCATTTTCTGTTTGAGCCAGAAATGGGCAATGAAAGGGATGATCAGAGGCGCGCTATTTGTCAAAAGGGTCGTTTCCGCAAGAGGCGTCGTCGTTAAAGCGTGGACCAAACAAAGAGCAGCGCCAAACCCAAACACTCCGCGAAGACAGATGATGGGCACCTGAGGAGAGACCACAGAAGCTGTTCCATGACGCAACACCCAAGGCAAAATACACACCCAACTCAAAAAGCTTTGCAAGCAGATGATCACATTTTCAGGAAGAAACGGAAGGCATGCCCGGTATGTGATGTAGAGGATCGTAAATCCCAGAACCGACAGGAAAGCAAAAGTTGTAGCAAGGACATAGGGCATACCCTTGCTGTATCAGAAAAGTAACAAATTATGCAATTTCTGCTGATCTATAAGCTGCCAAAAACTCTCGTACATATGTATTTGAGCTTTTTCCAAAGGCGCGCATATCCTCTCTAAGAGCGTCGCTTTCTTCGGAAGTCATTTTCGTATCACCCCACGTATTTTCCGTAGGATATCCTAATCCTCGCAAAATCTCTTTCGTGGATGTCTTGAGAAGATTCGATACATCAGAACCTACTCTCTTGGACAAATCATCGAATTTTTCCTTCCCACCCACCATCAAAATACAAGACTCTTTAAATGCTTCACGTTGATGCTTACACGTTGGAAACGCTACCTGAGCTAACTGATAGGCTACAACCGCTTTATGTTCGAAAGAAGGCAATGAGCCACAACCCAATTGGGCCATACGAATCGGTTGTAATGGTCTTGGGTTTAGAGGTGCTTCTTTCAAAGCTTCATCAGCCACACGTCTCACCGTCTGATCCTCAGGACGTGGATTTAATACCACTTTCCCCGCTGTTCCATAATTCACAGGTTGCTGAGATAATAACCGAGTTTCTTCCGATATTTTTACCATAATTTTTACGCTCCGCATTTCGTTATAATACTATTATATCAAAATTTTAAAATAATTTATACATTAAAAGCATAAAATCAACAACACACAAGACACTGACAATCAAGGAGATAGACTAAATACTGATATTAGATAACCACTTGAGGCACAGACTCTTTCGTCTTGATCGGCGCGTAGCAAAGGTTTCTGGGGTAGCATAAGGCGGAGACATTCCCGAACGGCAAGGCATCAAAGATAAACTGCTCCCCTTTCCAACCCCACTCTTGGAGCTCAGGGATCATTTTTTTGACCCAATGGACGGGGAGTTTTTGGTGTGCCATTTCTGCACAGAAGGAAAGAGTCATTGCCATCATCCCTGTATTGCAATAGGCGCCCTTTTCCATGAAAGAGGTCTGATTCAGATACTCTATGATTTCAATCCTCCCCTCTCTTTGAAACAAAGCCCCCATCGATTCTTGGGGCGAAACTCTTTCTATGCATTTCAGGATCACATCGCTTTTTGTTTCGCGAGCGTATCCAATGAGATGCAGATCTGCAGGATCTGCGAGAGGGTTTTCAACAGGAACGATGGTCAAAAGATCGATCCCTTTCTCTTGCAATCTAGCAGCTGTCCCCGATGTGACAAAAGATCTGAAAAACGAACCATTGCCATTCGGCGCTTGGAACGGAAGAGCCCGTTTTTTTGCATCCAAAAAGGGATACATCTCTTGCTGGAAGAACAAAATCTCTCTTCCAAAAAACGCATGTCGCACAAAAAATGCGAGCGTGTCTTGGTGATTTAAGGGTGAGGTCATGATCGCCATTGGCATTTTGGGAGGAAGCTTTTCACAAATCCACTGGAACAAACTCTTTCCCTGAAACACAAATGTTCCTTTAGGACCCCGTATGCCAAGGCGAGATCCTTGCCCTCCTGCAAGCAAGATGGCTCCTACCCGATCTAAAGATCCTTGAGGCGCTGTATGAAAGTGAGGACAAGACATGAGTGGACGCAATGGAAACAATGTGTGGATCACTTTCTCTACAGAAACAGTCGATAAATTTTTCATCTCTCCCACTAAAGGATGATGCTTTAATTGCAAATTAGGAGACGCCACTGCCTGTTTTAAAATCCCATGGTGGGGATCGCCCCAAAACGTCACAAGATCTAAAGGGAATTGCTGATCTAAATAGTAGACCATCGAAAGGATCCCCGAATCGGGCAAGATCATATATCTGCATCGATGTTTCACAATCGAAAGAAGCTCAAACAAGGTCGTTTTGCCCCGCAAATCAATCACATGAGGATGTGAAAAAAAAGTTTTCGCTTCAGATCCCAGAAGGATCACTCTCACCTGTGGCCAACGTGACAATCTCTCGAAGAGCTCTTTCCAATGCGCTAAGGGCCAATTGCGCCAAGCGCCATACGTAGTCTCTACTTCTGCCTGCACACCGATGTAAATAAATTGATCTGATAAATCAAACTGCTGCCAAAGATCTTCATAACAAGGATCCCATGTCAGACGAGGTGTTAATTTTCCTCTCTGCCAGCGCACCCAATCGGTAGGGCTTGGCCTTTCGATGATGAGATCAAATGTTTTAGGATCTACTCCTAATTCTTGCAACGAACTCTTCACATCCCGCGCATCGCCGCGCTTTAAATGGGGATCAATGAGGGTCTCTACCCCGCGTAACATAGAAAATCCACCCTGCAAGTTCTGCCTAGTCAAAAATGTGATCTCCGCATGAGGAACAATCTCTCGAATCCGGTGGACAATCGCAAATAACCCTAAAGCGATATCGCCAAGCCCTCGATTCCACCTCAAGAGAATTTTCTTGCCCCCTTTTTTTGCGCACCTACGCAATAGGGCGTCCAGAGGATTCGGCAAAAACCATCTTTTTAGCGTCCGTAACATATCTGCCGTACCTTCTCTGAGACTTCTTCCACAGAAATTTGCGTCATACACCGAAAATCAATGGGGCATACCCGCTTTAAACAAGGAGAACACGCCACTTTGCGACATACAACAGATTTTTCCTGCCCATAGGGACCCGTCACTTGCTTGTCCGTCGAACCAAAAAGAGCCACCAATGGTGTTTCCATCGCTGCCGCAATGTGCATAGGGCCGCTATCATTGGTCACAAGAACATCACATTCTTGGATCAGGCAAACCAATTCTCGAATACTTGTAGCGCCCGCAAGATTGATGACCCTCTCTCCCAAATCCCCGCAAATACTTTGAATAAGCGCTTTACTTGCCGCATCGCCAAAAACGACGATCCACACATCGTCTTTCAAAAGCTCTACAGCTAAAGCGCGATACCTTTCTGCAGGCCAACATTTCGCAACTCCGTAAGCTGCTCCTGGATTCATCCCAATTAGTTTCTTGCCCACTCTGTAGCCATGCCACCGCAACAACTCTTTAGCTTCTCGAATCTCTTTGTCTTGCACATACAAACGAGGCATTGTAGAACTTCGTGAAATCCCCAAAGGCTCTAAAAGGGCTTTATAAGAATCCACCTGATGTTGTTTCTGCGGAGGCTCTGCCACAGGGTCTGTCAGCAACAAAGAGCGAGGAAAATGGGAATATCCGATGCGTCTATGCACTTTGCCCTGCCAAAACCACCACGCTGAAGAAAACGAATTGGTGAGCAAAATTCCCACATCGAATTTCCCCGCCTGGATTTTAGCAATCATATCCTTCTTTTCTTCTTTAAGCCCTAAGGGAGTTACTTTGTGAAAGGAAAAAAGCTCATCAATTGCCTCATCTTCACAGAGTAAATCGGAAATGGGAGAACGACACATCGCTGTGATCGATGCGTGTGGATACGCGCGTTTTAAATCAGTCAATACGGGTGTTGCCATGACGAGATCGCCCACCCAGTTTGGCATTCTGACGATGATATTTTGGATCGAATTTTTCATTGACATTGGTATGAGTTCTCTCCAGGATAATAAATCATGCACAAAAAAGAAATCATTTTAGGAGTAGATCCTGGTACGCGCATCACGGGCTATGGGGTGATTGCGGTTTCTCAGGGAATAGAACCTCTCGATTTTGGGTGCATTCGTCCGCCGCCCACACTCCCCTTACATGAACGTTACAAAATCATCTTCGACGGCATTGAAACGTTGATTCGACTCCACGCGCCCACATCGATTGCCGTCGAGTCGCAATTCATGGCGAAAAATGTGCAAAGCACTCTCAAACTTGGAATGGCAAAAGGGATGATCCTTTTGGCAGCTGCAAGGCACCAGATCCCAATTTACGAATTTTCACCTACGAAAGCTAAACAAGCAGTTGTAGGAAACGGAAGCGCCAGTAAATCTCAGGTGCAAAAAATGATTCAAGCGCTACTCCGTCTGCCAGAACTTCCAGAACCTGAAGACGCGGCCGATGCGCTCGCGCTCGCTATTTGTTGTTCACACCAAAGGAAAACACCCTATGTTTGAATTCATGCATGGTATTTTAAAAGATAAAGAACCCTCAAGAGCCGTTGTAGAAACCAATCAAGTGGGCTATAGACTTGCGATTCCTCTGAATACATACACAAGGCTTCCTGCGATTGGGCAAAATATTTTCCTTTATTTGTCTCAAGTCGTGAGAGAAGATGCGCACATTCTCTATGCATTTTTAGAAAAACAAGAGAGGGACCTTTTTGAGACGCTCATCACCATTTCGGGGGTCGGGCCCAAAACGGCTCTTGCGATCATTGGACATATGGATTTAAGTAGCTTTCAGCACGCCATCACCGCCGCAGACACGCGCATCTTGAGTAAAATCCCCGGCATTGGGAAAAAGACCGCAGAAAGGCTCGTCATCGAAATGCGCGACAAACTGGGGCAAGTCCATCCCATGAAAAAAAATTCTTTGACAGACGCCCCAAGTATCGGATCGCTCCTGACCGATGCGGTCTCTGCCCTCATGAATCTCGGCTATCACCCGGCAGATGCCCAAAAAGCAGTCCAAACAGTGCAGGGCGAGACAAAAGAACCCCTAGATTTAAGCAAACTCATCACCCTTGCGTTGAACAAAATCCGCTGAGGATTCATACTTCTTCCCATGGATACTATCGCAGCCATCGCTACAGCCCCCGGGGAAGGGGCGATTTCGGTCATTCGCATTTCGGGGCCTAAAGCTATTGTGGTTGCTCAAAAAATTTTTAGCGGTCCCGTAGAGCAGTTTGTGACTCATACCGCCCATTATGGCAAAGTCCTGGACGGCCAAGGAAACTCAATAGACGCCGTTCTTTTGATTGTGATGCGCGCTCCCAGGTCGTATACGGGGGAAGATTCTGTCGAAATCTCTTGTCACGGGGGATCTCTTGTCACGCGCAAAGTTTTGGAACGAGTTTATGAAGCAGGCAGCAGACCCGCAAATCCCGGAGAATTTTCTTTACGAGCCTATCTCAATGGGAAGATCGATCTTGCACAAGCAGAAGCTGTGCAACAGCTCATTCACGCCAAAAACGAACTCGCCCTGCACGCAGCAGAAAAGCAATTAGAAGGCGCGTTATCGGAAAAAATCTTGCAATTTCAAGAAGAGCTCACAGAGATTGGGGCTATTGTGGAGGCATCGATCGATTTCCCTGAAGACGACCTTGCTTTTGCCACTGTAGATGAATTGTGCGAGCGCTTGAATGCAGTATGTCAAACCATGGAACACCTCGATGCGACGTTCCATCATGGGAAGATGCTTCATACCGGTATTTCTCTTTGTCTTTTAGGAACACCGAATGTAGGAAAATCTTCGCTCATGAACGCGCTATTGGGTAAAGAGCGAGCGATTGTAACTCCCATTGCAGGGACAACAAGAGACTTTTTAGAAGAAGAGCTCCGCCTAGGCCATTTCCATTTTCGTCTCATAGATACTGCAGGCATTCGCGCGACACAAGAAGTGGTCGAACAAGAAGGAATCGCAAGATCGAAACAGGCGATGCATGACGCCGATCTGATTTTATTAGTGTGCGACGCCTCAAGACCTCTAGAAGAAAACGACCACGAACTTCTCAGGGGAGTGCCTTCTGAAAAAACCATTCTTGTGTGGAATAAGATCGATGTAACAAAAACCCGGCCAGAGATTCCTTGGCATACATCCGTAGAGATCTCAGCAAAAAACAAGCAAGGATTGGACAGTTTACAGACTGCGATCGAAAAACTGTTGTGGACACGAGGCGCTCCTTCGAAAGAAGAAGTGACCATCACGCAGTTAAGGCATCACACAGCGCTCCAAGAAGCGATCTCTCTATGTAAAGTGGTCATTGCAGGGCTAGAAAACAAAGTCTCTCCCGAACTCATCACCTCCGATCTCCGCTCCTGCTTGACCGCGCTCGGCACCATCATCGGCATGAACGTGACGGAAGATATCCTCTCTGCGATCTTTAGTAAGTTTTGTTTGGGGAAATAAAGATTCAAACATGAGTCCCATTAAAATCGCCGAAATTCTGGATGAGTTATTCCCCAATCCAAAGGTCCCTTTACTACATAAAGATCCATACACGCTTCTCATTGCAGTTCTTTTGTCTGCGCAGTGTACAGATGTACGAGTCAATCAAATCACTCCCCTCCTCTTTGCTTTGGCAGATACTCCCGCGCGGATGATTCTTCTCACTCCTGAAGAAATCGAAGAGATCATACGCCCTTGCGGCCTTGGGAATACGAAAGCGAAAGCAATTTGGCAGCTTTCACACGATCTGATCCACAAACACCGAGGCAAAGTACCCAAGACATTTGAAGATCTCGAAGCGTTGCCAGGAGTGGGTCACAAAACCGCCTCTGTGGTGATGACGCAAGCTTTTCATCTCCCCGCATTTCCGGTCGATACGCACATCCACAGATGCGCCCAAAGGTGGGGACTATCGTCCGGGAAATCGGTTGCGCAAACAGAGAAAGACCTTAAGAAACTGTTTCTTAAGGCCCTCTGGCATAAGCTCCACCTCCAAATCATCTACTTTGCAAGGCAATATTGCCCTGCCCGAGGTCACAACCACCACAAGTGCCCTATTTGTAAACTTATTGATCAATAATATTTAAATGTATTACAAGAAGTTTGTGATGAACTACAAAGCACAAGCTCTTTTCTTAAGCCTTTTCCTATTGTGCATCTCTCCCCTGCATCCCATGGCGCGCCCGAGTGTAGAAGTGCAGGAAACCGAAGAGAATGGTGAAGAAAATACGTACGTCGATGTGGATTTCTGGTACGGACCCGGATGGTATAACGGCATCTGGTTTGGTTCGGAAGGCGATTGGAATGATTGGCATCACAATCACAGACATGGCGGAGATGGGCATCATCATCATGACGGAGGAGGTCACCATCACAATGGAGGCGACCAGCATCGTCATGGTGGTGGCGGCGGCGGCGGACATCATGGCGGCGGCGGACATCACTAAAAATTAAATTTACAGCGTTCTAACTTCTTGCTATTATCCCCATCTTCGATTTACGTGGGGTATTTATGTCTTGGTCCATTTTCATGTGGATGTTTTCTGTTTTGTTACTTCCCTCAATGCATGGAAGTTCTAAAAAAACTTCAGAGCTCGATCGGACAATCCGCCCAGAAATCAAAAACGACGTTTTTTATCGAGCGATTCAAAGACTTGCGCGCACAGAAAAAGTCTCTACAATTTTGGAAATTGGTTCCTCTTGTGGAGATGGAAGCACAGAAGCGTTTGTATCGGGAATCCTAGAGAACCCAGCGCATCCCACACTCTTTTGTATGGAGCTCTCTCAACCCCGTTTTAAGTTATTGAAGAATCGCTACAAAGACGTCCCTTCCGTCCGATGCTATAATGTATCTTCGGTAGATCTTGCCTCTTTTCCGAGCGAAGAAGAAGTGTCATTATTTTATCGTACCGTGCCCACAAATCTCAATGGTTATGATCTGAACACCGTTCTCGGATGGTTAAGACAAGATATCGCGTATATCAAAAAATCAAACGCCCCTCAAAAAGGGATTGCCTTGATTAAAAAGGAAAACCATATCGAAAATTTTGATATGGTTCTCATCGATGGCTCTGAATTCACCGGCGTCGCCGAATTTAAATTAGTGTATGGAGCAAAATTGATTCTCCTTGATGACATTCACGCCTTCAAAAATCATGCGAATTACCATCAGTTGCTTCAAGACACGAACTATGAGCTCGTAGAACAAGACACAACACTAAGAAACGGATACGCCATCTTCAAGAGAAAAGATCTCTAAGATACATGTTCTTCGCGGAAGCGATACCCGATCCCTCGCACTGTTTCGATCCAGTCAAAAGTGGGACCCAATTTTTTGCGCAATGAAGCGATATGCACATCGATGTTGCGGTCAACAATGAAAGAATCGTCTTTGTTGATATCGTCGAGCAACTGATTGCGCGTCAACACTTTACCTCGATTTGAAACCAACCTGCGCAAGATCCCAAATTCTGAGAGTGTGAGGGGAAAACTTTTATCTTTCACTCTTAACAAATAGCGATCGATATCGAGAAGGAATTCTCCAAACTTCACCATGCGGACGGTTTTTTCAGGTTCTTTTCCTCTACGCAAGACTGCTTTAATTCGGGAAAAGAGAATTTTGGGAGAAAAGGGTTTGGGCACGTAATCATCTGCACCGAGTTCGAGTCCTAGAACAACATCGAGCTCCTCTCCTTTTGCAGAGAGAATGATGACGGGGATGTTTTTTGTTTCTATATTGGTTTTCATGCGACGGCAAACGTCAAGTCCATTTTCTCCGGGCAACATCACATCGAGAATCACAAGATCTGGTTTTTCTCTTTCAATGGCCCGATATCCGTTGATGCCGTCGACTTCGACATGCAATTTATATCCTGAAATTTCCGCCTGTAGTTTGATCAAAGCAGCGATATCTTCTTCGTCTTCGATCATCAAAATGCGTTTTTTTTGTGCCATAAGATGCCTCACATTCTGGCCGGCAGTATAGCAGGCTCCCCTATATTTACGACATGATATTGTACAGGTCTTTGTAAAACACTCTCTACTGTACGCAGGAACACTTCTGAACGGCCTGTGAGATACACCTGCAGAGAAGGTTTTTTATTGAAGAATGGCATCTGAGATAATCGCAAAGCAGTATGGAAAGTTCCGTCTAAGTATATTATGTGAGAACCCAACACGCGTTGAATTACGGGCTGAATCAAAGGATAATGAGTGCACGCAAAAAAGACGGCATCGATTTTTTCTCCTTGCAGCGCTGCCATGTCATGACGCACCTTTTCTTCGAGCATGGGGCCCTCAAAGATTCCTTGTTCGATAATCTGCACGAGCGAAGGACAGGCAACGGGCAGCACGCGGAACCCCCTCGCTTGGAGCAGCGCTTGATACACGCCTGATTGAATGGTCCTTGTGGTTCCCAAAAGGGCAATCGAAGAGCCCGCCTTCAAACCTTGCACAGCATGCATACTCCCCTCCACAACTCCAATCACAGGCACAGGTATTTGACTTTGCAAAGCAGGCAAACAAGTAACGCTTGCCGTATGACATGCGATGACGATTGCCTTCGCTCCCATTTCCACAAGAAACTTCATTGCTGCGAGTGTCGAGCGGAAAATGGCGTCTGTAGATAAATCGCCGTAAGGGACTTGTTTATTGTCTGCAAAGTAGAGAAAATTTTCTTGAGGTAAAATCCGTAAGGCAGCCCGAAGAACGGTCAAACCGCCTACTCCCGAATCAAAGAAGGCAATGGGGCCTGTTTTCATATCCTCAGGGAAGAGTTAATTCTTGATCCACAACGATCAAATCGTGATGCAATTCGTTGATCTTTTTGAGTGTCGGCACATCTGTCTGGTAGGTGCGCGCGATTTTTTCTAAAGAATCACCTGCACGCACTTTATATGTTTTGGGCTTGAGTGATTTAGTGAGTGTCTCCAAACTGTTTTTCAGACGCACTACCGCTTCTAATTTCCGATTTTGAGAAGTAATTTCAGATTCTAATTCTTCAATTCGACTCTTAAATTGCGTGAGAGCCAAACTCGTCTCTTTGGCATGGTGGGACAGGTGCTCCATCCCCTCTTTATTTACGTCTTGCTTTTTCTCAAACGTCGTCCATTTCTTTTCGAGCGCTGTAAGAGATTGTGAAATTTGATCGAGCTTTACTTGTTGTTTTTCAATTTCGTGCTGTTTTAACAATGTGAGCGCATTTTCTATGCACTTGATCCGTCCATCCAAGATCTGAATTTCTGAATTAAAACAATTTGTATCATGGCGCAAATCATCGACATTGGTTTGCACTTCGTGGATGGTGAGCTCCCACTGATACCGATCGTCATGCAACGACGTTTTTAAAGGAGAGCATCCGGCCATCAAGAGACAGACAAGAATAAAATAAGGCTTCATCGCTGATATATCTTAAATTCAGAACGTCGATTGAGCTTCCAGTCACTGGGGGTATTTCCCTGTGCAACAGGACGTTCCTTCCCATGAGAGACTGTAAAGATTCGGTTTTGATCCACTCCGTTTTTCACGAGGAACGATCTCACGTAATTGGCTCTACGCATTGCCAAAGCCATATTGTAGCTCGCCGAGGCTCTTTGATCCGCATGACCATCTACAACCAAGTATGTGCTTCCATTTTTCTTCAAATACTCTGCCATCTCTACGAGCATCTGCAGTTCAACCCGATCGCGCACTGTATGATCGTCCGTATCGAAATGGACTGGATGAAAAAGGGACTGCAATGTGTCAGGAGGCATATAGAAATCTACTAAAGCGGGAACACCTTTTTGCCCAGGAATCCCTTTTGGCTGTGGCAAAGGGGCATCAGATCCCACAAATGCATTTTTCAAATCGCCATGGTTAAGGGGGATAAATTCTGCATCATAAGGCCCTATGAACTCTTCATCGGAAGTGAGCATGCGCGATTCATAACTTTTGCCGCACAGAGCATCCAAACTGCGTCCCAAATAGCTCCCTGCAGTCTTCCAATCTTCCCAAGTCTCAGAACTGTTCCGCATACACGCGGTATTGAGCAATAAAACAACCCCAACACAAAGAACACGAACAACCCAAACCATATTCACCTCTGCACTCTCGCTAATGTACCGAATCCCCGAATTCTTACCAAGATGGAAATCGTTTTTGTCCGGGGCCGCTGGAAATCTGTAGCGGCTCTTTATTTACAATGTGAATGCGATACAGCTCACATCCATCATCGCTTTCTGTATTATAAATTAAATGACAGTTATCGGGAGCCCAAACGGGATTTTCTTTGTGTTCAGGTCCTGTTGTTACAGGCATTTCTGTCCCTGTCACAAAATCGTACACCCATATCTGGCGCACTCCATCTACTTTCGCGCTATAGCTCAGTTTTTTTCCATCAGAGGACCAGGCAGGAGATGTATTTTCTCGATGCATTTTTGTGAGCAATCGGGGCGATGTCTTTTGTGTAGATTTAGGATTCTGTACATCCAAGACATAAATTCTTGGGACACCATCCTTATCGGATACGAATGCAATTTGTTTCCCATCGGGGCTATAGGTCGGCGACGCTTGAGTTGCTCTCGGCGCAGAAAAAACCTGGCGCGCCTTGCCCACCATTTTTCCTTGCGCATCAAGATTTTGGATGAACAGATCGGGCCTTCCTGCGACATCGGTAATGAAAGCAATTTGATTGCCTTGTCGATTGATCGAGGGAAGCGCTTGACTTCCTCGCAAAACTACGAGCTCATCTCCCAAGGAGTTATAAATTTTCGACTGTCCCCCTTGAAAAGAGACGTAATAAAACCCTTTCTCTCCAGGGAAAAAGCCAGGAGAAACACAATACCCGCGATGTTGCACTAAAGGCAAAGAATTCGCCCCATCAGCATCACACATCCAAATCTCCGAGTCCCACCCACAATCATTGGGAGAACGGATCGAATAGAGCACCTTTAAAGAGGCAATCCCCTGGACTCCAAAAAGATCTTTTTGCACAGCATCCGTCAAATGGTGCACCTGAACTCGATCGATCTCTAGTTTCCCGGTGAGAGGCACATCTACATATTTTTTCGAAGACTCTTTTTGGACATTGAACACGGTGAGCTGCAAACGATTTTGGAACACCTGCAGCGCATACACATAAGAAACGCGGGCTTTTTTCCAGGCATTCACATCGAAACGAGCGCGCACATCAGGCCAAGAAAAGGTCTCTTCTAAATTCTCTGAAGTGAGGATCACGGATGAAAAACCGTTGTGACCCACATCAAAGGCGAGCACTTGGCTGAGCTCATCAAAATAGCGCCAATCGTATTCAGAAGAATGGACATGGATCTTTGTCAAATAGACAGCTGTTTTTTGGACAGCAGTAGGCAAAGCCACTTCCAACACCTCTCCAAAGGCGCAAAAAGGGACAAAAACGCTACAAATTTTTAAAAAGAATCGTGCACACAAACGTTTCATTTGGCTTCCCATTAAAGCATGGCAGCTTCAACTCTGGCAATTGCTTTTTCAAAAAGTCGCTATTTTTTTTACTTTGCGCTTCGATCGTTTCGCAGCGGACGAGATTTCCTTGGGAGTCCACTTCCAGCTCCACTTTCACAATGCCAAGCTCAGGCAAAGAGAGCATGCTTTGTAAATAGACAATGAGCAAATCTCCATAGTGCGCATCGCCTTCGCTTTGAGGTACATCGCTAGATACAATCTCCAAACGATCTGAAATAGAAGGAATGGTTAAAGGAGCCACCCGAGCAACTGAAGTCTTAGGTTTTTCTAATTCTGCGAACTGTTCTTCCATTTCTTTAAGAAGGGAAGTTTCGACTTTAGCAGGTTGTGGCGTGGAAGTTTCTTTTTCTACAGAAGCCTTCGCAATCTTTTCTGGAGACGCTTTCGTGGTCTTCTTAGATTCTTGGGGCTTGTTTTTCATAGGAGCTTTTTTGAGAACCTTTGTCTCTGTAGCTCCAATCGCTGGCGAGGCTCCAGATGAAGTCACCTTCTGCGCGCGCACTGTACGCACCACGATGTGCGGCTGTTTTTTATCTCGAGTCACAAGATGATGCACGCAAAGACTCAAGATCAAGGCGCCATGAGCAATCAATACACCCCATCCAATGCGGTTCACTGTAATATCACATCCATTTGTTGAAACCCACATTCTTCCAAAAGATTTTTGATCTCTTGGTACAGACCAAAATGACAATTTTTATCTGCCACGAGTTGAGGCGCGCTTTGAGGAAAACGATTTTTCTCTATTTTCAGGCTTGTAGACAACTCTGCAAGAGTCATCTTACGCCCCTGAAACCAAATTGAGTCATCGCTATGCAGCGAAATTGCCAAAGGAGTCTGCGCTGTATCTGTTTTACTTAAAACTCCAGCCGTTGCAAGCTCTACGTGATCGACATTGAGCATGGGAGAAATAAGAAGAAACGTGATGAGCAAAACAAATACCACATCGATAAGCGGCGTTAAGTTGAGGACAGGCTCTTCAAGGCTTTCTTCAAAGAAGAGAGGCTGTTTTCTTCGCATGCTCCCCTTCCTTGAGCGAAAGCTCTGTGGAACTCAAGAGGGTATGGGCAAAATCCCCCATATCGCAGCGAAATTCTCTCAGCGCATTTTTTAAATAATTGTGACCTATGATTGCAGGGATTGCCACGACAAGGCCAAGAACTGTTGTGGCAAGCGCTAAAGAAAGACCTGCAAGCATTCCGTCTCCGCCAGATCTTCCCTGCATTTGTGAAAACGAAACTAAAATCCCCCATACAGTGCCGAGAAGACCCACGAAAGGACCTAAAGTTACGACCGTAGAAAGGACAAAGAGATGTTTTTCAAATTTCTTAATTTGCATGAGGGTAGAGATTTCAAGCTCAGAGCTTAACAAATCCAAATCATCTGAAGAAAACAGAGTATTCCCAGGCACATAGAGATGATTGCGATGAATCATCGCAAGAGCTTTAGACTTAAAGGTTTTATACATATCAAAAAGTGGATTAGGTAATTCGAAAAAATAGCCTTTTATAGATTTACTAAATTGTAGTCCCAAAGGGTCTTTTTCTGAGAAAAGGGCAGAGAATGCAGCAGACGATTTGCGCACACAAAAGAGCATCCATATTTTCTGAATCAAAACGATCCATGAAACGACGGAGAGGAGTAGAAGAGCCCAAAACACACCTTTCCCAAACCAATCGGACTGGAGATACGCGCTAATAAATGGGTTTCCAGTACACAATAACATAGAGCCAAGATATACCATGATTTTATATGCTACGCAAGTATGGAATTATACGATTCTCACGCCCATCTTTCGTCGCCTGAGGTTTTGTTGGATATAGAGAATATTGTGTTGCGCGCCAAGGCGGCGGGCGTGACGCAGATGCTCAATATCTGTACAGACAAAGAAAGCCTTGAAGCAGGCATTGCATTGCATGCAAGGCATCCTCATATTCTCAATGCAGGAGCCACAACTCCCCATGATGTAGAGAAAGAGGGCGAGGCTTATTTTGAATTATTCGCGCAAGCGGCTAAGCAAAAGAAATTAGTAGCAATTGGTGAGACAGGTCTCGATTATCACTACGAGCGCTCTCCTGTTGCGCTGCAACAGAAGTTTCTCATTCGGTACCTACATCTCGCGGCAGCATGTCAGTTACCTGTTATTTTCCACTGTAGAGAAGCTTTTGCAGATCTATTTTCTATTGTGGACGCGGAGTACCCAAAAAAATCCCCCGCAGTACTTCACTGTTTTACAGGGACAATGCAAGAAGCAGAAGAAGTTCTCAAACGAGGTTGGTTTCTTTCCTTAAGTGGCATCATCACATTTAAGAAAAGCGAAGCGCTGCGCGAAGTTGCCAAAATCATCCCCTTATCCCAACTCCTCATCGAAACCGACACTCCATTTTTAGCGCCACAAAGCAAACGCGGCAAGCCTAACGAACCTGCATTTTTACCTGAAACCTGCGAATGCATTGCGAAAGTAAAAGGGATTGCGCCCCAAGAAGTTGTTCACGCAACAACACTGAATGCACAAAAACTGTTTTCGAAGAATTAAGCGGTTTTTTCAACAGAAGATTTCTGCGGAAACATGTCATCAAAAGTTTTGAGCACAGAAGTAAAAATCTCTTCCACGATATCAGTAGGACGGGCGGGTCTATATGGATTATAAACAGTTATATAAAAAGGATTTTTACGGTAATCGATACTGCTGAAATCTACTGTATGGTTTCTCGGGTATTGTATAGACAATCTTTCCTGACTCAAGCAAAGAAGCGACCACTTTTTTCAATCTACCAGAAACGTGCTTATGCCCTAATTGTTTAGATAATAACGACTTAGACATAGGACACTGCCGTAATAAACATAAGATTTCTTCTTCCATCGACTCGGGCCTCGACTCGGGCCTCGACTCGGGCCTCGACTCGGGCCTCGACTCGGGCCTCGACTCGGGCCTTTTCCCTGTAGAAAAGAACACTGACGGCAAGAAAGTTGCTACAATCGATTGCGCCCGAACTTCCCATGTTGGCTTCGGATTACCATTTGCCTTACACCAATCAATAATATTCAAAGTCCCAGTACCCCATTTTTCAATAATACCCGCACGATAAAACACGTTAGCAATGATGGGATTCCAAGGTTTAGATTCGTGAGGGTGCGATAGTTTCTCTGGTGTCATACCAAAATGAAGAATCCCAGGATTAATGATTTCCATTCGATCATCATACATAGCAATTGCAACAGAACCTCCAGGCGTTGTGTAGTCTCTATGACAAATGGCATTTGCGATCGCTTCACGAGTTGCAACGGGCGGATAGAGGGGATAATCTTCACGTATCATTTTACCAGGAACCACACGTCCCGATATAGGCACATGATCTAGTAAAAACAACTCACTTCGTTTTAACAGGTCAAATGCATTCCCCCAATACTCACGGTTATCTACAAATCCTGTCAGTCGATCAGACCCTCTAAATCGAGCAATTCTAATAGATAGCTGAGGGTAACTAGCTAATAATCGATCGCTTTTCCCATACAAAGCCACAGCGGCATTCATGAAATGCCCATCCCTTAAAAGTCCCAAACCTCTTAAAATAGATTCAGAATCTGTATGGGGAGGTTTTTTCATACGACCCAGCTCAACAGCTGTATGCAATGTGGATTGAATCGCTTCTTCATCTAAATCTCGAACTGTAATCCAATGAGGAGCTTGTTCATTTTCCCAACGTC
>Ga0206854_1106_pt1 | contig 22362 bp, 23 predicted proteins | sample Alteio_BWOrgCont_50_FD_152870 | JGI IMG/M metagenome (GOLD analysis project Ga0206854, IMG submission 152870) | Enriched cells from forest soil in Barre Woods Harvard Forest LTER site, Petersham, Massachusetts, United States -... | ecosystem: Environmental > Terrestrial > Soil > Temperate forest >...
GCCGGCGGAGGACGCGAGCTTGACCAAACCGACGTTGTTTCTGTTTGTAAAGGCCAGTTACGCGCAATTAACGGAATGATAAAAGCCGCTAACATTAGCGACTCTATGACTACTTACCATTTACAAGATCTGTCTGACAGGATAACTGCAGCTTTAGATCCAAAAGGAGAATAATTACAACTTAAATTTTAAACCAGAAAGCCGGCCAGTTAAACGGGGCCGGCTTTTTTTGTTTGACGTATTGTACTTGAAAAAAGGTGCTTTAAGAAGTAGCCTTAATGATTTTTCTTTTTATTCATTTTAGCCTTTTTGCCCGAGCTAAAATTATATGTTTTGGCGTTGCTGGCTTTTTTTTGATGAAAGGCTGCGCCAACAGGGTCAGGGCCTGTTGTTTTAGGTTGCTTAACCACTTTTTCTTTTGCTATTATTAAATCCCCTGGTAATTCGCCAACAGGTATTTTTTGACCGATTGACTGTTCAATTTTCTTAACCATTACCAATTCCAGGTCGGTAGCAAAGGTTAATGCCATTGTTTCATCATCCCCAGATGGTTCGTTAGTTTTTATATGGTTAATAAAGGTGTCTTTATCTTCAGGCAATTCAAAATGTATAATAAATGGAATACCCGAAAGATCAGGCTCAACACCCGGCTCATTTACAATAATTAATATCCTGGTCGTAACTGATTGTATAAAATCAGCGGTATTGGTGAAACCCGCCAGTTCAAAAAACCATGAATTGAATAAAGCCACCGGATTATCGGTGCGGTTCTGTAAGCTTTGGTATAGCTTTTCGGCAGTATGGCGGGTATTTACAAACACAACAGTTTTGGTAAATAGCTCATCATCCTGCATAAATAAATTCAACAGGTTTAGCTTAGTGCCAAAGTTTGGTACCAGGTATAATACTTGTTGATGTGTATTTACTTGTGTATCTGCCGTTTCTTCTACTTCCACAATAGCGGGCAGTTTCATAAACGGGGCAATCATTTTGTTTAGCTTATCATGCATTACGGTTGTAAAAACCAAATGCTGTGCTTTAGTAATACTATTAGCCAATTCCGCGACGGGTAGCTGCAACCCTTGTTTAACTATCAGTTCTGCGTCATCAACAATAAATAAGTCTATCTTATTAAGGTTAAGGCCAAGTTTTAAATAGATAGCACGCGCCCTCTCGGGAGTGGCAACAACAATATCAGCGCCATCCGCTAAAGCATCCATTTGTGCTTCGGTGCCGGGAGCGGGGTAAAGGCCTACAATAGCTGTTTCGCGGTTTTTGTTTAATAATTCAAACTGCTCAATTACCGCCAAAACGCGCTCCTTATCGGGCACAAGAATTAATACACGGGGAACACCTTCTGATTGATATTTTAACCTATTTGATACTGCCAAAACATAAGCAGTTGTTTTGCCGCAACCTTCGGGGCCAACTGCAATTAAGTCCTGCCCTCCAATAATGCGAGTTAAGGTTTTTAACTGTATTTCCTTTGGCGCTATATAGCCAGCTTCGGTAATAGAACGTACTAATTGTTTGTTGAGCTTTAATTTATCTGACCACGCCATTCGCTTGTTTATTCTTTAAGAAAAAACAAAATTACCGTTTTTATGGCGTAGTTAGGCTATTACAGATTTTATAGCAGGTTAATGCAGCTTATCAGTCATGTCAAAATGATCTACATATTTATTTACATGAGGCATTTCATTAAAGGCGCTGTAAAATAAATAATCCTTTTCTTTATCAATTCCGGGTATTACCTGGCCTATTGCTTTCCTGATATTTGCATTCTCTTTTTTGATGGCAACTGTGTCTTTTAACTTTATGTTGGTTACGTAATAAATGCAGGGATAAGTGCCATAGGACATTTTTTGGTTAGAAATCCTAAAAATGTGTGGGCTACCGGAAACCTGGCTAATTGGCAGTGGGAATTTGAATTTTTGATTAGCCATATCGATGATCTTGTGATAAAAAGTAATCATCAGGCTGTCCCGGGGGTATTGCCAATAATCATTTGGCTCCATGCCTGTTGCTAATGTCATCGTGGTAACCGCGTCGAAGAGATAGTTTTTCTTGAATTTATCCTGAGCCACATTAAAAAGCTCGGGCGATGTCATTCCATTAGTGGTGTAATAACCCAGGTTTAATTTTGCCAGTTTCCATCCATAATCAAATTTGCAATAGGTAGCTGTCAGCATCATTTTGTTATTGCCGTTTTTTGGCAGGAACATGGCTATGTACATTTCTTTTTCAGTACCCGGATAGTACAATGAATAGTTGTTTATTCCCTGGTTTGATGACGTTATTGTATCCCTGCTGCGCCATTTGTTAACAACATAATATTCTTTAAAAGGCAGATAATCATTATGGTTTAGCGCATTATGCACATAACTAAATTCGCTGATAATATATTTATTGTCCAGCAAATCCTTTGACAGCGAAAAACGAAGATGCTTGTTATCATCGATTTTTAGATCCTTAAATACCTGGTCATTTAATTTATGTACTTCGTCCTTTATATCAGCGTTGATTTGGTTATCGGCCCAAACTCCGGGTTTTTGTGGTTGGTTACAACTCAATAGGATAGGTACCAGAACAAAAAATGCGCCTGATTTTAAAAGTAATAATCTCATAATAGTGAAAGATAACGAAAAATTATTTCATTGCTAAAAATTGCACCACATCGCCTTCTTTACCCATGAACGGGCCTGATGATTCCATTTTTAGCGTTGCCATAGCAGCAGCAAACTCGCCGGCTTCCTGTATACCGGCGCCTTTTATCCGTTTAAAAAGATAGCCTGCTATATACGTATCGCCACAACCGGTAGCATCGGCAATGGTAATAGGGCGGTAGGCAGGTATGGTATAAAATTCAGCATCACTGTAAATTATAGAACCTTTGCTGCCGTTAGTTATTACTATTTCTTTTACTCCCCAATCGGCTAATAATTTGGCGCCCTGTAATACATTATTATAACCTGTTAATGCATATAATTCAGCTTCGTCTGCTTTTAAAGTATGTACATATTGCAATGCTTCTATCTTTTCGGGCCAGTTGGCGGGGTATACTTTATGGTCAACCACTTCGCGCAAATAACCCTGTACATCTAAAGAAACCAATCCTTTTGCCCCTAAGGTTTTTATAAATTCAACGGAAATATCATCGGCCAACAACGGGCCGAGATGGAATATTTGGGCGTCAACCTGTTCTATTTGTTCAATGGTAAAAGCATCTGCTTTTTGTAATACATTTTGTGTACGCTGGTCGGAATCATCGCCATATATATTTTCAAAGTTTACCGTATATGCAGATGGCTGAACATGCACTTCAACACCTTGATCCTGCAAGTCGGCCACATACTTCATTTCTGAAGGTGCAAGGGCTGTAACCAGCAAATAACTCATATCTAAACGGGCAACAGCACAGGAAAAATAATAAGCCGTACCACCGGGCATGTAATTAATCGATTGGTTGGTAACAACCTTATCGTCAGTAATATGCCCTACGCAACAAATATCGACCATTTTAACTTTTAGTTATGGATGCACCAAGATAATGATTTACAAACTTAAAAACTGCGAATCTTAAGTAAATAGGTATTTGGAAAAGCAATTAATATTATGATATTTATATTTTAACCCCAACCAACTGGTTTGCCCTGATTAACCTGTTTTTAGATTTTTTAAATAAGTATGAAAAGAAAGATCATATACACCATTGTATTTATAGGTGGATTTTTGACAGCTAAAGCGCAACAGGCTGCAAAGCCGGAAGATACGGAGATATGGACACCTGTGCCTAAAGAAGTATCAACCGGGAGACCTTTTATAGATGCCCCGTCGGACGCTATTATATTGTTTGATGGAAAAAACCTGGATCAATGGGTATATACAGACAATAGGGATAAACCTGCGGCCTGGACAGTACATGATAATGTTTTGACGGTTAAAAAAGGTACCGGGAATATCGAAACCAAACAAAAATTTAATAACTATCAATTACACATTGAGTGGCAGGTGCCTGAAAATATTACAGGAACCGACCAGGCGCGCGGTAATAGCGGTATATTCTTAGCCTCGATAGGTAAGGGCGATGCCGGTTATGAATTACAAGTACTGGATTCTTATAAAAACAAAACTTATGTTAACGGCATGGCGGGCAGTTTATATAAACAAACTATACCGCTGGCAAATCCAACCAAAAAGCCGGGCGAATGGCAAACTTATGACGTAGTATGGATGGCGCCTGTTTTTAATGAGGATGGTTCGTTGAAAACGCCTGCACGTGCCACCGTATTTTTTAATGGTGTGTTAGTTGAAAATAATGTGGAACTAAGCGGGCCTACGCTGTATATTGGCAAACCTGCTTATAAAGCGCATGGAGCATCGCCTATAAAATTGCAGGCGCATGGGGATAAAAGCGAACCATTAAGTTTCCGTAATATTTGGGTTAGAGAATTATAAGTTTAAAAACATAAACAGTTAACTACACATACAATGGCTGAAGAAATTAAAAACGAAGTGCCCGGTACTTCAAGACGCGATTTTATAAAAACAGGTACACTTGCTACTGCAGGGTTTATGATAGTTCCGCGCTTTGTGCTGGGCGGTAAAGGTTTTATTGCACCAAGTGACCGCCTGATGATAGCCAGCGTTGGTGTTGGTGGTAAAGGTGCCGATGACACAAGCCGTTTTGACAAAACAGGAAAGGCAGAAATTGCTTTTTTATGTGATGTTGATGATCGCCGTGCGGCAGGCTCTATCAAGAAATTCCCGAAAGCCAAATATATTAAAGACTGGCGCGAATTGCTGGATAAGGAAAGCAAAAACTTTGATGCTGTTTCTGTGTCAACCCCCGACCATACACATGCAATTGTAGCTTATTCTGCTATGCAGTTGGGCAAGCACGTGTATGTGCAAAAACCAATGGCACATGATATTTACGAGGCCCGCCTGCTTACCGAGGCTGCTAAAAAATATAAGGTAGTTACACAAATGGGTAACCAGGGATCGTCGAACGACGGTACACGCCAATTGGCAGAATGGTATGACGCCGGTATAATTGGCGATGTAGACACCGTTTATTGCTGGACAGACCGGCCTGTATGGCCGCAGGGTATTCCATGGCCTACCACGAAAACGCCTGTACCAAAAGAGTTGGATTGGGATTTATGGTTAGGTACAGCACCGCAAAAAGATTATGTAGACAACCTGATACCGTTTAACTGGCGCGGCTGGTGGGATTATGGCACCGGCGCATTAGGCGATATGGGTTGCCATATTATGGAAGCGCCTTTCAGGGTATTGGGCTTACAATATGTTAAAGATGTGCAAGCCAGTGTAGGTAGTGTATATGTTGGTGAATTTAAAAGAGGCGTATTTCCTGATAGCTGCCCGCCATCAAGCCATATTACTTTGACTTTCCCTAAAACCAAAAAAACCAAAGGCGATATAACCGTTCATTGGATGGATGGTGGTATACAGCCGGAGCGTCCTGCCGAATTAGGCGCAAATGAAAAATTTGGCGACGACGGAAACGGCATATTGTTCATCGGCAAAAAAGGGAAAATGATGGCAAGTACTTACTCGTTAGATCCGCTTTTATTGCCAACATCGCGCACAAAAGAAGTTACCGTTAAACAAGAATATAAACGTATACCGGGACAATCAGACGGACATTACGGACAATGGGTAGACGCATGCCTGGCCGGTTATGGAAAAATGGAAGTGAGTTCGCCGTTTGAAACTGCCGGACCGCTTACAGAAGCATTGTTAATGGCTAATTTAGCTGTACGCGGACACGAATTAAAAGGCGGGCACGTAAAACTGGAGTGGGATAATACCAATACACGCGTGACTAATTTTGATGCGGTTAACCAGTATGTGAAAAGAGAGTACAGAAAAGGGTGGGAGCTGAAGGCTTAACAAGCCAAGTCTACCGTAAAATAAACAATGCCCGGTGCTACAAAATAGGCCGGGCATTGTTGTAAAAATACTGTTGTAGTAAAAATAAGTTCAGTTATTGCATAAATCAGTATTACTTTAGGGCTTTTAATTGCGGATGAATTTTAACTGTTGTAAAAGAATATACTTACTCCCACTATTGTCATTAATTGCAGGCTCCTGCAAATACAAACAGCCCGACCGTAAAAATATATCCTTTAAAGATGTTATCGGCATTAATTATACCGAGGTAAAACGCAGATTATACACCGGGCGATCATTCAATAGCGATGGCTACGAGGTAAATCCCGAATGGCGAATGCAATTTTTATCGAAGGATTCATCGAGCATTTTTAGCCCGGATAGTAACCGCTTTTTAACCTTCCCGGTAATGCTTGATCATGATTCGCTTTTCTTTACCGGCAACACCTGGTTCAGGGCAAAGAAAGTGACCAAAGACAGTATGATATTCCAGGTGATGGACGTGAAAAGTAAGGTGATATACCTGTTGCACTCAAACGTTTACATGACCTTTTATGCAAACGATTATATTAAAAAGCATAACCTGAATATAGCTTCATTGCAAAAAACCGATAGATTAGATACTGTCTTTGTGAAAGAACGATCGGACCTGGCGAATAAATACCCGGGCGATACCTTGTTTTCTGCCCGTGAGCCGGTGGTAATGAAAAGCAAAAGTCCGTTTGTTATAGCTGAAAAAGAGCAGATTGTTGGTACGCATGAAAACCATTTTGATACATCGGACTCATACATGTATCCAAAATATAACATCACCATTCATCATGCTTATAAGGATTTTTCTTACTTATTTACCGCATACGTAGACTCAGACGGCAATATTCATTTCCTAAAAAATCTTATCGGATCTATGATGGGCGATGAGTATGATAAGTCGGTCATAGTAACCATTAAAGCTATTATTGATGGATACGTTAAAACTTATGTTACTGTTACGCCGGGAAATACCTTAGGGGTTGTACACACTACAAAGGTCACCATAGATATTGAAGGCCGAAAGAATTAACCTAAAGTTTTATAATCATTCCCAACTTTTTGCCATCAAAAATGACAGCGTTCTTTTCTAGGAAATGCCTTAGTTTATTTCCGTTATTTCTTTCGCTGGTATACATGGTAGCATCAAACAAGAATAAGAAAGCCCCTTGTAATATTATACTTGAACCATACCCACGCAGTTTGTCTGAGTTATCTGCATTTCCGCGGTGATTTAAATAAACGCCTCCACCCATATAAACCAAATCCAGGCCACCATTTATAAGAAATATCTTTTCGATTTTTCGCTGTTCCAGTAGGGCGTCGGCGGCAGAGAAGCTTTTATTGCTATTATTTGTCGCGCTGATATATCCTGATACAGCCGCGCCAAGATTTACAATATTCCATAAAGCATCCATTTGATAAAGGTAATGTGCAGAACCCGTTGTTCTGTTCGACTCAATAGTACCCACTGCAATATGCGCTACCGCCCAGCTACCTAATACTTCCATGCCTGTTTTTTTAATATGCTCGCGGTCGTAGTTTAACACCTTTAAACTATCCTGTGCGTGTGCGTTGTAAAAAGCAATTACCAGTATTGCTATCAGGAGTTTCTTCATCGGGTTATTTAATTGCTTTTACCATTCTGAATTTACCGCCCATATCTTTTTTTAGCTCGATGTCTTTGAATCCTTTATCGCTTAATACTTTCACCGTTTCTTCGCCAAAACTTTCGTTTATCTCGAGAAATAATAACCCGTTATCGGCCAGATTGTTTAGTGCAAAGTCGGCAATGGCTTTATAAAATAATAACGGATCATCCTGAGGCACAAATAGCGCGGTATGCGGCTCAAAGTTTGTTACGTTAATGTGCATCTGCTCTTTATCCTGCAAGGTTACGTAGGGTGGGTTGCTTATCAGTATCGAGTACTGAGTATCGAGTATCGAGTATTGAGTTGGGTTGAGAATATCATCTTGTATAAAATCTACATCAACTTTATTAAGTGCTGCATTTGATTTTGCGGTGGCTAATGCTTCTGTTGATATATCTACCGCAGAAACTTCTGCACTTGGCACGTTTTCTTTTATGCTGATGGCGATGCAGCCGCTTCCGGTACCAATGTCTAATATTTTTAATGCACCACCTTCTAATGACCAGTGATCGGTGACTAATGACTGCAACACCCATTCCACCAATTCTTCCGTTTCAGGGCGGGGAATAAGTACAGATGGGTTGACGTTAAATGTTAACCCGTAAAATTCGATGGTACCTAAAATATACTGGATGGGTTTACCTGTTTGTAGTTGCGATAAGATATTTTGAAGCTGTTGGCTTTGGTCGGCTGAAATTTCTCTTTCGGGAAAAGCTTTGATAATTGCTTTGGATAAATGAGTTATTTCGGTTAAGGTTAATAACGTTACAGACTCAGTTTCAGCCGCATCGTATACATTATTTAACTCCTCCCGGAAAGTTATAAATACATCCTTTATTGTTTTCACACAACAAAGTAACATAAAAGCTACTTTTGTAGCATGGTTAATCGCCAAATATATATGCAACGCTGCCTTGACCTTGCCGCTTTAGGTATGGGCTCGGTTAGCCCTAACCCTATGGTGGGCGCGGTAATTGTATATAATGACGAAATAATTGGCGAAGGTTATCACCAAAAATATGGCCAGGCACATGCTGAGGTGAACGCGGTAAACCAGGTGATTGAAAAGTATAACAATTATGCTGAACTGTTAAAACAGTCAACCATATATGTTTCGTTGGAGCCTTGTGCACATTATGGCAAAACACCACCTTGTGCAGATTTGATCATTAAACACCAAATTCCACGAGTAGTTGTTGGCTGCCGCGATCCGTTTGCCCAGGTGGATGGAAAAGGGATTGAAAAATTAATTGCTGCAGGCATAGAAGTAATAAGCGGAATATTAGAAGAAGAATGTAAATGGCTTAACCGCCGTTTTTTTACCCGCGTACAAAAACATCGTCCATACGTGATATTAAAATGGGCACAAACTGCCGATGGTTTTTTTGCCCCCGATGATAATACCCAACATTGGATAACAGGCATTGAATCGCGCAAGTTGGTGCATCAATGGCGGGGCGAAGAAGATGCGGTACTGGTAGGGAAAAATACGGCAATTGCTGATAATCCGCAGCTGAACGTTCGTTATGGCGAAGGCAAGGCGCCTAAGCGGGTGGTGATAGACCGCCGATTGGAATTAAGCCATGAGTTGAACCTGTTTGATCAATCTGTTGAAACATTGGTGTTTAACGAAGTGAGAACAGATATAGATGGAAAAATTAAGTATATTGCCCTTGAAGATTTTGACAGGTATGTGCCGCAGTATATTTTATACCAGCTATACTTACAGGATATTCAATCCGTTATTGTGGAAGGCGGGGCCTATACCTTAAACACATTTATAGAAGCAGGTTTGTGGGATGAGGCGAGGGTTTTTACAGGAGAAACAAATTTAGATAAAGGCATAAAATCTCCGCCCATAAGCGGTATTATTGCCGAAGAATATTTAACCGGAACTGATAACCTACAAATTATATATAACCACTTATAGCCGATGCTTTACATCCTTTTAAGTATTTGTTGCAGCGTAATTGTTTCCGTCCTGTTAAAGTTAGCCAAGCGTTATCATATTGATGTTTTACAGGCTGTTACCTGGAATTACTCCATGGCTATATTGCTTACCTGGTTGTTTTTTAAACCGCAGCTAAGCCAGGCTCAAAGTGTACATTTTAATATTTATTTATTGATCGGGCTGCTATTGCCAGTAGGTTTTTTAATTATAGCGACATCAATAAGATATACAGGTATTGTGCGTACGGATGTGGCGCAACGCCTATCATTACTTATCCCTTTACTTTCGGCTTTTTTAATATTTCATGAGTCTACAAACACGCTCAAATTAGTGGGTTTAGGTGTAGGTTTAATAGCCATTATATGCTCTATACCATGGCAGCAAAAAAGTAACCGCAGATCATCAGGTGCGAGCTGGTTATACCTGTTGTTGGTATTTGGCGGTTTTGGTGCTATTGATGTTTTGTTTAAGCAAATAGCCTTGTTTAAAGACGTACCCTATACAACATCGCTGTTTATAATTTATATACTGTCGTTTATAATTTCGTTGGTTTTTTTGGCGGTGCATATCTACCGCAAAAAAACAAAATTCTCATGGCCACATATTTTAATTGGCTGGGTATTGGGTGTGGCTAATTTTGGTAACATCCTGTTTTATTTAAAAGCGCACCAGGCATTGGCAAACAGCCCGTCGACTGTATTTGCCGCTATGAATATTGGCGTTATTGTGCTGGCAGCCTCAATTGGTTTTATCGTATTTAAAGAAAAATTGAGCTTTTTGAATAAAATTGGCATCGCGTTAGCGCTTATCGCCATTGTTATAATTACTAATTCTTAAAGCAGATAATGCTGTTTGACGATACTTACCGTACCATTGAGAACCCATGCGAAGGCATTTTTCGTGATCGCGGCAGCAAGTTTTTGGCTTATGCTTTTCCAATAAATATCGAGGCCGAAATAAAGGGAATAGTTTCCGGATTAAAATCTGAACACCCTAAAGCTAATCACCATTGTTGGGCCATGCGTTTGGGTATTGACCGTTCTGTATTTAAATTGAACGATGATGGCGAACCATCGGGTACAGCAGGCAGACCAATATTAAACACCCTTCTTTCGCGCGACCTGACCAATATATTAGTTGTGGTTGTACGTTACTTTGGCGGTACGCTATTAGGTGTTCCCGGCCTGATCAACGCCTATAAACAAGCAACTGAAGATGCGCTTAACCAGGCCGTAGTTATTGAAAAAACGGTTAATGATGTGTATACCGTTACGTTCGATTATTTACAGATGAACGACGTGATGCATATTGTTAAACAGGATGATTTGATTATATTATCCCAGCAGTTTGATAATAGTTGTGTTATGCATATCTCTGTACGCAAAATGCAGGTGAACCAGGTGCTGTCAAAATTTAGCAAAATAGACGGTGTAAAGGCAACTTACACGCACTCGTTGTAAATCAACCAATCCATTCCTTTTTATTCCTGTTTTAAGCATTAAAATGCTTATTTTAGTCGCATATGCAATCTTTTGAATTAGATAAAACCGATCTGCAGCGCATTAAAACCGCGCTGGAAGGGGATGATGCTGAATTACAGCTCGTTCTGCAGGATTATCATGCCTCGGAAATTGCATTGCTGTTTGAACGCCTGCCGCAGGAAGCCAAAGAACGCATCATCAATATTTTGCCTACTGATGTTGCATCGGAAGTAATTTCTGAAATGCACGAGGAGCAGGATCCCGGCGAGTTATTAATTGGCCTTGATCCCGAAAAACGTTCGGATATTATTGAAGAGCTGGATTATGATGACGCTACGGATATTATAGCCCAACTGGATGAGGAAGAACAAAAAGAAATATTAGAAGATCTTGACCAGGAAGATGCGGATAGCATACGTGCGCTATTAAGCTACGACGAGAATACAGCGGGCGGTTTGATGAACCCACAGCTCATCAAAGTCAATATCAACCTGGATAAAAAAGATGCGCTGGACGAGATCATTCGTCAATCGGAAGAAATGGAGGAGTTTTATACCATTTATGTGGTTGACGATGCCGATATCCTTCAGGGTGTACTATCTATAAAAGATATTATAAAGGCCCATGCCGATGTAAAGGTACGCAACCTGGTAAAAACTGAACCGGTATACGTACAGGCCGGCCTTGACCAGGAGGAGGTAGCAAAGCTGATATCGCAATATAACCTTACGGCTATCCCTGTGGTTAATGAGCATATGAAGCTGCTGGGCCGCATTACCGTTGATGATATTATTGACGTAATGGAGCAGGAAAGCACCGAGGATATGTTGAAAATATCCGGTGTATCTGAAGACGAAGAGTTGAGCGGTAACTGGCAAGATGCGGTAAAAAGCCGTTTACCCTGGTTGATCATCAATTTGGCTACGGCATATTTGGCGGCATCTGTTATCCGGCATTTTGATGGCACAGTAGCAGGCGTAAAAGGTATAGCAGCTTATATGACCATAATTGCCGGTATGGGTGGCAATGCGGCTACCCAGGCTTTGGCGGTAACGGTTCGCCGTATATCTTTAAGCGACCTTACCGACAGGCAAGCATATAACACCGTTTTAAAAGAGTTTTTAGTAGGGATGTTGAACGGAGCTGCTAACGGTTTGATCGTATTTGCTATTGCCCTGTTTTATGACGGCAACCCTATGCTTGGGCTGGTATTGTTTTTAGCGATGACCGGTAACCTGATAGTAGCAGGCTTAACGGGAGCTTCAATTCCGTTGATATTGAAAAGAGTTGGAATTGATCCGGCTGTTGCATCATCTATAATTATTACCACTTTTACAGACTGCGCCGGATTTTTATTACCGCTGTGGCTTGCAACAAAGATTTTATTGGGACATTAATTCAATTGCGCTTTTATTGTATTTTTGACCACAAAACAAAAAGATTATAATGACTGAAGTAAGATATAACTGGACAAAAGAAGAGATAGCCGAAATTTACCACAGGCCTTTATTAGACCTTGTTTATGAAGCAGCAAGTGTGCACCGCGAGAATAAAGATTATGCCGAAGTGCAGATAAGCTCACTAATATCCATAAAAACAGGTGGTTGCCCTGAAGATTGCGCTTATTGTCCACAAGCTGCACGTTATAATACAGGTGTTGATGTACACGCCATTATGCCTAAAGAGGAAGTTGTCGCGGTAGCGCAAAAAGCTAAAAACGGTGGCGCTTCAAGGTTATGTATGGGTGCCGCATGGCGCGAAGTGCGCGATAACCGCGATTTTGATAAAGTTATTGATATGGTGAAAGCTGTAAACGAACTGGATATGGAAGTATGCTGTACACTGGGTATGCTTACCGAATCGCAGGCGCAGCGTTTGGCTGATGCCGGTTTATATGCTTACAACCATAACCTGGATACATCTGAAGAAGACTATAAAAGAATTATTACCACCCGCACATACGACGAACGTTTACAAACATTAGAGCATGTACGCAAAGCAAAAATAACAGTTTGCAGTGGCGGCATCATTGGGTTAGGCGAAACTGTTGAAGATCGTATATCGATGTTGAAGACTTTATCAAACTTGCCTAAACATCCTGAATCTGTTCCCATCAATGCATTGGTACCGGTAAAGGGTACACCACTTGGCGATCAGCCACGTGTTTCTGTTTGGGAAATGGTACGCATGATAGCTACTACACGTATTATTATGCCAAAAACAGTAGTACGCTTATCAGCAGGGCGTACCGAAATGAGCGTAGTTGAACAGGCATTTTGCTTTATGGCAGGCGCCAATTCCATTTTTGCAGGCGAGAAATTATTGACCACCCCAAACCCATCATTTGGTGACGATATGGCTATGTTTGAATTGTTGGGATTAACACCACGCAAAGCATTTAAAAACGGCCGACCAAACGAGATCAAAGAAATTAAAGAGATGAGTATTAATGAGGTGATTGGATAAATAAATCTGGTATAACATCACCGCGCGTCATTACGAGCGAAAGCATGGCAATCTCTACATAGGACAAGTTGAAAAACTATTGTTATGAGAATTAAAGTAAATACAACATGGGAAGAAGATGCGGAAGAAAGGCAAAAGTTTTTTGCAGCTCTTTCTTACTCCGAACGTTTAAGGTATTACTTTAAACTTCGTGATTTGGTCAACTTCCATAAACAGTCCTATCCTAAAGAAAAAATACTAAAGGTATATCATTCACACAATGCAGTTTGACATAGCTGATGAATTTTTTTTAGCGTTCCTTTCTGCTATGCAACAAAGGCAGGTAAGATATATGTTAATTGGTGGCCTTGCAATAAATTTTCATGGTGTTATCCGTAATACACAAGATATGGATATTTGGCTTGCACCCACCAATGAAAATCGTGATATTTTTTATAAAGTACTACTTGATTTAGGCTATACCGAAAAAGAGATAGAACCCTACCAAAATGAAGATTTTACCACATTTTTTAAGTGTGAAATAGGTGAAATGCCATATACTATTGATTGTTTAACATTTGTACACCCAAACATCAATTTTGATGAAGCTGAAACCACAATGATTAAGCATGATATAGGGGGCGGAATAATCATAAATGTGGTTGATCATGATTTTTTACGAAAAATGAAAATACTAACTCACCGTCCACAAGATTGGGCAGATGTTGCAAGATTAGATGAGTTGAAAAAGAAAAGCTAATAAACTAACAACTCAGAATGCGTCATTGCAATGATGCCTCATTATTTAATTGTTTTTAACTCCTCCACAAAACCCACCTGAGCACCATTCAACTTTACCTTTGCTTCCTCAACAGAAAACCAACCTGCGCGGTCAACTTCAACAAAGCTTTGCAGTTTGCCCGATTTTGGCGGCCACTCCATTTCAAATAAATTACTGGTGATGACCTCATGATCTATATCTCCTTCAATGGCCCAGGCATGCACTATTTTTCCGCTTTTTAGCTGAACGGGTTTTAATCGGATAAAATTATCGCCAGTAATGGCTTGCCCGGTTTCTTCCAAAAACTCGCGCTTTGCGGCAATTAGTGCATCTTCGTCATCTAAAAATTCCCCTTTGGGGATTGACCATGCGCCTGCATCTTTATTTTTAAAAAACGGGCCGCCGGGATGCACCAAAAATACTTCCAGTCGGTTTGCTTTGTTTCGGTAAAGTAATATTCCGGCGCTTTGCTTGGGCATGATGATGGCTTTATAAGGAAACTAAAAGTAATATAATTAGTTTTGCAATTCAAAAAACTTCCCCGCAAGGGAAAAGAGCAATATGTTTACAGGCATAATAGAAACATTAGGTAAAATAACGCACTTGGTACACGACCAAGGTAATTTGCATATTACCGTAGAATCGGCAATAAGTAATGAGTTAAAGATAGACCAATCTGTGGCGCACAATGGCGTATGCCTTACCGTGGTGGCTTTAGAAGATGGTAAACATACCGTAACCGCTATTGAGGAAACGTTAAATAAAACTAACCTTGGTCACCTAAAACTAAATGAACCTGTAAACCTGGAACGTTGTATGCAAATGAACGCGCGGTTAGACGGGCACATTGTTCAAGGCCATGTAGATCAAACCGCTACCTGCGTTGCATTTAATGAACTTGATGGCAGTTGGGAATACACTTTTGAATATGATGCATCGCAGGGAAATGTAACCGTTGAAAAAGGTTCTATCTGTGTAAATGGTATTAGTTTAACAGTAGTAAATTCGCAGGCTAACAGTTTTTCGGTAGCTATTATTCCTTATACTTTTGAGCATACTAACCTACACAATGTAAATGTAGGCTCGGTAGTTAATTTAGAGTTTGATATTATTGGGAAGTATGTTGCCCGATTAATGCAACGTTAATTATTTAACCGCGGCAGTAGCAGGTGCGCCTTCCAATACGGCTACCCTTGCTTTTGTATAGTCTATATATTTTTTCTCTTCTTTTTCGTCGGGTTTGGCAGCAAGGTATTTTTTGTAATACTTTAAAGCTGTTTTTTGGTCCTTTAAATCGGCGTCATATACGTTGGCTATCGAATAATAGGTTAATGACATCTCTTTAAATTCCAAACTTTTTTGGTAGGATGCTAAAGACTTTTTGGTTTGATGCAGGCTATCGTACGCATCGCCCAGGTCTACATAATAATCGGCAGTATTAGCTGATATGGCATCGGCTAATGCTTTCTGAAAATAAACTATAGCATTTGGCTGATCGTCCAACGCGCGGTAACTCATTGCTGTATAAAAAAAGGTAGCTTCATTTTGGCTTTGATCCGGCAATAACTGCAAAGTAGAAATGCATAGTTTGTACTGGCGTGTTTTATAATAAGAAATAGCCAACCAATTGATAACCTTTGTATTCTTCTCGCCCGATTGCAATAGTTTGGTGCATGACTTTATTGTTTCCGGATAATCTTTCATTGCATAAACTACATTAGCCTTGCAAAGCAATAATAGCAAGTTGGCGCTGTCTGCCTGTAACGCTCTGTTAAGGACGGCAGGCGCTTTATCAGGATGAAGTGTCACTATATAATCCATGCTCAAGTCATAAGCCACATCCGGTTCTATGGGATTTATGGAGTTGGCTTTTTGCAGGTATTTGGTATAGTTAATAGTGTCGGTGGTTGAAAGATCGGCTAATTGTTTGTAAACACTAAAATTGGTGCTATCCAATAGCAATATTTTTTTGTAATAGGTCAATGCTTTTTGATTATTGCGACGGGTTAGGTTGATATTCCCTAAACTAAACAACGTAGCTGTATTGGTCGAGTCTTTAGCAAACAGGCGCAAGTAATAAACTTCTGCGTCGGGTAAATTGCCCGACATGCGCGATGTATAAGCCAAATTACCCAATGCTTTCATATCAGTCACCGGTTCAGGGTAGGCGCTTTTAAGATATTGGTACGCCTCGGTATATTTTTGATTTTGATAATAATCTAACAACAAAGCATTATCAACTTGTTGTGCCGATGTAGCGGTATATAAACTTAATAACAGGAAAAGCGAGCAGATACATTTCATAAAACTAAAGTATTAGTTATTGTTGATATATCCAAATAATAAACAATTTTAATGTTTTGGGGTTGTGCTGATATAAACTAAACACAAATATTATGGATACCTTAAAGAAGTTTGGATTGATGGAAAAGATTGTCCATGAATTGGAAGACCTGAAAAACAGCCAACAGGCTATTATACAAAAGCTAAGTAAAATTGAGGTTGATAATATGGACCTCGGTGATAAAAAACTGGAAAAGGAATTGCCAGATATGCATCAGCGCGTATCAGACAACCTGGATACAATAGCCGGCTTACTGGAAGATTTTGCTACTAAAACCGACGCTTATAGCAATAAGAACAACGTCGCGGCATTGAAAGAGCAGGAAGCTTTAAAGGCTTAAAGGTAAAAGGAGAAAGGTAAAAGGTTATGTTCGGTAAAATGAAATTTCCGAAGTTCTTAAAACTTTGGAAATTTCACCTTTCACCTTATTCTATACTTTTCCCTTTCATGGCATGGCTTATAGCCGTGTCCATTAGGCGTTCGGCAAAGGGACGGGTAAATTCGTTTATTTCGTCAATGGTTTTGTGTATAAGATCCTTATCGCCACTGGTTAGGGCCTCTTTTAAATTTGCTATAAACTGTTGGGTTTCGGTTATTTCAGCAATAGATAAATGCGAGCCGTTTTTTTGCAGGAAACGCTCTACGGTATAAACCATTTGTTCGCCTTCTGTGCGGGCTTCTATCAGCATACGTTGGGCTACGTCGTCTTTGGCGTGGGTTATGCTGTCCATCAGCATTTGTTCTACCTGGTCGTCGGTAATGCCGTAGGTTGGCTTCACTTCTACTTCCTGTTTTACGCCCGAGCGTAATTCCGTTGCCTGTATCTTCAAGATACCATCGGCGTTCAGCAAAAAGTTAATATCAACCTTAGGAAAACCTGCCGGCATTGATGGTATGCCTTTTAAATTAAACTCGGCCAGTTTGCGGTTCTCTTTCACCAGGTCGCGTTCCCCCTGGTAAACGGCAATTTTCATATTTACCTGCCCGTCTATTGAGGTGGTGTATTGACGTCCCGCCTTTGTCGGTACTTTTGAATTTCGTGGGATGATCACATCCATTAAACCGCCCATGGTTTCAATACCCAGGGATAGGGGGGTAACATCCAGTAATAAAATATCGGTACGGTTGCCGGCTAAAATATCGGCCTGTATTGCGGCACCTAAAGCTACTACTTCATCGGGGTTAACTTCGTCATGGACCGGTTTGCCAAAAAATTCTGACACCATTTTTTTAACCAATGCGGTACGTGTTGAGCCGCCAACCATCACCACCTCATCAATTTGAGTAGTGTTTAGCTTGGCATCTTTCAACGCGCTTTCGCAGGCGGCAATGGTTTGCTGTACTTTAGAAAGTATCAGTTGCTCAAATGTATTACGGTCGAGCGTACACCATATATCGCCTATTTTTTCGTTAAACAAACTTTGGTGACTAAATGCTTTTTTAGCTTCTTCGGCTTTTAGGCGTAGTTGCTGCGCCAGTTCGTTATTGGCAATTACTTCGGCTTTGTTAAGCTGGTTCTTTTCTATCCAGTAGTCAACAATGGCGCGGTCAAAATCATCGCCGCCCAAAAAGGTATCGCCATTGGTCGATAGCACCTCAAAAATGCCGTTCTGTATTTGCAGGATAGACACATCAAACGTACCCCCACCCAAATCATACACTGCAATAGTTTTTGTTTCTTCGGGATCTAAGCCAATACCATAAGCCAAACTTGCGGCAGTAGGTTCGTTAACAATACGTAAAACATCTAAACCTGCCAGTTTACCAGCATCGCGCGTGGCCTGCCGTTGCGAGTCATTAAAATAAGCCGGAACGGTTATTACCGCGCGGTTCACCGGGGTTTTAAGCGCATGCTCGGCACGTGCTTTTAATTCTTTTAATATATAGCCCGAAAGCTCAATGGGGGTATAAAACTTATCGCCCACTTTAATTTTTACCAGGCTTTCGCTATCGTCGTCAATAACTTTATAGCTGAAAAAGTCTTTGTAATTTTCAATGTCTTTGTATGACCGCCCTAATAAACGTTTAACAGAAAATATAGTATTATGCGGGTCGGTAATTAATAACTCTCGTGCTTCGTTGCCAACGGTAATATCGCCGGTTTGGCCAAAATGAACTATTGATGGTACTAAAACACCTTTGCCGGTATCGTTTATTACCTGCGGGTTTTTATCGGGATTGATAAAAGCCACCAGTGAGTTGGTGGTACCCAGGTCAATGCCTACAATAATTTCTTCTTTTTGAATAGAACCCGTTGCCAGGTTAATAGATACTTTAGCCATGTTTATAATAACAACCGGCAAATGTAGGTAGTTTTGGCGGATGGTGTGTCATGTTAGTGTGAATTGAATTATCCGCCATCAACTCACCCGGACTTTGCTTCGCTCGTCCACCCTCTCTGCTGCAAGCAGCAAAGAGGGTAATTAATTTGTACATAAAGAAAAAGCAACGGGCAGTGCGATACCTTTCCCTGTTTTCAGGGAAAGGAGGAGGATAGGGTAAAACCGCTGACAGTGTAGGTTTTTTGGCTTATGCTGTGTCATGCTTAGTTTGAATTGAAGTTTTACGTCTACGTTCTCAAAGGGGGGTATCATCATAACACTCATCTATTGATTATTAGGCGCCAGAGTAAATAGATATTTACTATGCACCTGTTTAATCATCTGACCTGATTTAAAGTTGGAATCTTCTACATAGTACGGATCGGTAATATATTCTATCTCGCCATAAATGGTTTTTTTTGAGTCGAAATTTAGAGTGTTCAGCTTAAGTTCGAGAAGCTTTACAGGAACAGTAAGCTGATTTGTTTTGCGATCAGGAAGTTTTAATCTATAAATTGTGTCACGTTTTGAATAATTCTCATAATAATAACCTTGTGCCATTCCCTTTTTAATAATTAAACCCAAATAAGGGCCACGTAAAGGGTAACTGGAGTCGCCGGCAAGGCTTAATGGTAAATCAATTACTAATCCTAAATTGCTTAATACAGCCGTACAAATTGAGGCTAAAAAATCGGCGTTAATTGTCTTTGATGCCATTTGTTTACCAGTGATATTTTTATTAGTTGTTTTACCCAAATCATATTTGATAATATCCTGCTTGTTTATGGTGTCTGCCTGGTCTCTTTCTATTATCATTTCACCGACATATTGGCTTATTTGGTCTATTATCCCTACGCTTTTTAGTACCTTGAACATACCAATGAGGTTACCCTCTGTAGCAGTTTTTGTGAAATTAGCTTCGTTTAAACTTGTATCCACAACAATCTGTGCATATGAAAAACTGCAAAACAGGCAAAAAATAAACGGCAATATCTTTTTAACAACCATATACCTAATATAACTGTTTAATAGCGGGTAATTTATTGTGCTATCTTAATTGTTACTATTATCTTAGCTTTTATCATTATTGTTACTAAATGAGCCACGCTTTTAAATTTATTTTGCTGTTCTTGCTTCCGTTATTACCACTCATTTCTGTAGCCCAGCAATTTGGCGGTAATCCGCCATCTATTAAATGGAAACAGGTAAACACGCCTGCTGCCAAAGTTATTTTCCCTGCGGGGATGGACTCGGCAGGCATACGGGTGGCCGATATTGTACAGCGGATGAACGGCGCTATACAGCCTACTATTGGCTACAAACAAAAGCAGGTAAGTATTTTGCTGCAAAATCAAACCACCATTGCTAATGGTTATGTAGGGTTAGCTCCTTTTAGAAGCGAGTTTTTTTTAACGCCCGAACAAAACAGTTTTGAGCTGGGCAGCCTGCCGTGGACAGACCAACTGGCTATACACGAGTTTAGGCACGTACAGCAATACAATAATTTTGATGTTGGGCTATCACACGCGGTGCGGTTAATTTTTGGCGAGGCCGGGCAATCATTAGCTAACGAGGCTGCCATACCCAATTGGTTTTTTGAAGGCGATGCTGTTTATAACGAAACCCATGTAAGCGAACAGGGTAGGGGGCGCTTGCCCTGGTTTTTAAATGGATATAGGGCACTTTGGGCTGGTGGCCGTGATTATAGCTGGATGAAACTGCGAAACGGATCGTACCTGGATTATACTCCCGACTGGTACCCAACCGGTTATATGCTGGTAGCCTACGGCCGTGAAAAATATGGCGATGATTTTTGGAAAAAAGTAACACAGGATGCTGCGGCTTATAAAGGTTTATTTTACCCATTACGCAAAGCGATAAAGAAATACTCGGGCCAGGAGTTTGACAAATTCAGGTGGAACGCGTTGGGTTATTTTAAGAACCAGTTTGATACACCGGCAAAAAATATAATAAAAGATAATACAAAAGCCCATACCGATAATTTTGGTGGGAGCATGGCAGGCCCCAGGCATTTTATTGCAGATGAAGAATATCCTGCCTTAGTAAATGACAGTACCCAGATCTACGTTAAAACTACTTATAGCCATATACCAGAGTTTGTAATAAACACAAATTATGAAGAAAAGAAGATAAGCACCCGGTCGGTATCATTGGATAATTATTTTGCTTATCATGATGGTAAAATAGTTTATGCTTCTTATCGCCCTGATCTGCGGTGGAACTACCGCGATTATAGCGAGTTATATTTACTGGATGTAAAAACAGGTAGCGAGCGCAGGCTTACTGCATCAACCAAATATTTCTCGCCCGATTTTAATAATGACGGAACGCAATTAATAGCGGTTAATGTAGGTCCATCCGGCAAAAGCGAATTGCACATATTAAGCGCCTTTACCGGGAAATTAATAGCCGTAGTACCAAACAAAGCGAATTTATTTTTTACTTATCCAAAGTTTTATAGTGATAAAGAGTTGGTATCAGCAGTTAGGAATAAAGAGGGTAAAATGTCAACGGCTCTTATAGATATTAAAACCGGAAGTGTCAAATACCTGCTTCCTTTTTCATACCAACCAATTGGTTTTCTTAAGGTATATAAAGATACCGTTTACTTTACGGCCACTTCAGGTATAACTGATCGGTTATTTGCCATAGTTCCTGCCGATGGGAAACTATTAGAAATGAAAGATGATAATAATACATTGAATAAATATCAACCGGCTATTTCTGACAATAAATTTTCATGGGTGGGATTAACTTATTACGGTTATATGCCTATGCAGAGTGATAAAAAAAATATTAAATGGAACATTGTTAATTCAGGCAAAATTCCCGGCGGCTTGCCTGATTTTAATATATCTTCATTAAAGCGCGATACCTCTACAGATATATTAGCCAAAGTAACCGATAAGCAGCTTGCTGTTACCAAGTACAGTAAAAGTTATCACTTGTTTAACTTCCATAGTCTGCAGCCCGATTTCAGCGATCCTAATTACACACTATCATTAATGGGCGAGAATGTGCTGAATACTTTTCAGTCGCAGCTTTCTTTTACCTATAACCGAGATGAGGGTTATAAAGAATTTGGATATGAGGCATTGTATGGGGCGTTGTTTCCCTACCTATCAGCCGGGGCCAATTATATTATTGATCGTAACGATTTGTTTAAAGGAACCAATATCTATTGGAACGAAACCAATGTTCATGCAGGGTTACAATTTCCGCTTACTTTAAGCCGGGGCAAACATCTTTCGGGCATTGATTTTGGGACCGATGTATATTATAGCAGTATTAATTTCCAGTCGCCGTTTAGTAATACATTTAAAGATCAGAATTATACTTACCTCAATAATTTTATCAGCTTTAGCAATAGCGTGCAACAGGCACGTCAAAACATATACCCGCGCTTTGGCGAAAGCA
>Ga0206854_1117_pt1 | contig 22192 bp, 25 predicted proteins | sample Alteio_BWOrgCont_50_FD_152870 | JGI IMG/M metagenome (GOLD analysis project Ga0206854, IMG submission 152870) | Enriched cells from forest soil in Barre Woods Harvard Forest LTER site, Petersham, Massachusetts, United States -... | ecosystem: Environmental > Terrestrial > Soil > Temperate forest >...
TATAGACCTGCGCCCCAAACCAGCCGACCCTCAAACCGATGACCAGAAGAAGGCTTTACAGGAAGAAAAAAATCAGCAGGAAAAAGCCCTTAACAATGCCTGGACAAAACAATTAAGTGAAACCAATGCGCAATTGCGCGAGAAGATGGTGTTGTTTTGGCATAATCATTTTTCATGCAATATTGGCAATGCTTATTACGAGCAGGAGCTGAATAACATTGAACGAGCCAATGCTTTGGGCAACTTTAAGACTTTATTGTTGCAGGTTTCGCAAACGGCAGCAATGCTGCAATTTTTAAATAACCAGCAAAATCAAAAAAATCATCCTAACGAAAATTATGCCCGTGAGGTGATGGAATTGTTTACGCTTGGTCGTGGAAATTATACAGAGCAGGATATTAAAGAATCCGCACGTGCTTACACAGGCTGGGCTTATAGTGGCAAGACCGGTGCATTTGCGTATAACCCTGGTGCGCATGATAACGGTGTAAAAACATTTTTAGGGCAAACAGCAAACTTTTGCGGTGAGGATATCCTGAACATCATTACTGACAACAAACAAACCGCTACGTTTATCTGCACCAAATTATACCGCTATTTTGTAAATGATGTGCCCGACGAAACGCACGTAAAACAAATGGCTGATGTATTTTATAAGGCTAAATATGAAATTACGCCATTGCTGGAATTCTTGTTTATGGCCGATTGGTTTTATGATGATAAGAATATAGGCAACCTGGTCAAATCGCCGGTTGAATTATTGGTAGGATTGAATCGCCAGTTTTATATAACCTATCAAAATCCAGATGTGCTGATGCAGTTTCAACGTACGTTGGGGCAGGTATTGTTCCGTCCGCCAAATGTGGCCGGATGGCCGGGTGGCAGAAGCTGGATAGACAGTTCATCGCTTATGTACCGTATTAAAATACCATCAACTATATTAAATGCGGGCTATATTGATTTTACAGGCAAGGCAACGCCCGAGGATGAGGCTTACCTGGCATCGCAAAAAAAGCAACAGTTAAATGTGATAAAGAGGGTGCAGGCTACCCCCGATTGGGACAAGTTTTTAAAAGATATTCCGAAAGGCATTACCAATACGCAAATAGCACAATTTATGCTGGAGCCCAAAGTAAATAAAACAGTTACCGACGAGGTAAATAATACTGCGGATATTAAATCGACCGTAATACAAATAGTATCGACACCTGAATATCAGCTCTGTTAGGGTTGAATTACTGAGTTATCGAGTTATAGAATAAATAGTGCGAATTCAATAACTCAATAATTCCATAACTTAAAATTGAAGATGGAAAGACGTGATTTTATAAAAAGAACAGCACTTGCATCAGGAGCATTCTTAATACCAAGCTTTTTAAAGCCATTGGAAGCCATGGCTATGGGCGATATGACCGGTTATAAAAACCTGGTTATTATACAGCTATCGGGCGGTAATGATGGGTTGAATACTATTATTCCTTATGGTAATGATATTTACTACCAAAAACGTAAAACCATTGCCATTAATAAGCCCGATATTATTACGCTGAACGATATGCTGGGTTTTAATCCTAATCTTTCTGCATTAAAAGAAATTTACGACCAGGGATGGATGAGCATAATTAACTCGGTAGGTTATCCAAATCCGGATAGATCGCACTTCCGCTCAATGGATATATGGCAAACCGGCAGCGATGCCAACCAGTTTTTAACTACCGGCTGGATAGGCCGATATTTGGATTCTAACTGTCAAAGCTGCACCAACCCATATACAGCTATTGAAGTGGATGATACTTTGTCGCTGGCTATGAAAGGCGCAACGTTAAAAGGTATTGCCGTACAGGACCCGAATAAGCTATTTCAAACTACCCGTGAACCATTTTTTAAGGACCTGGTAGGCCATAGAGATGCTAATTTGAACGAGGATAATTTAGGCTATCTATATAAAACTATGATAGAAACCTATTCATCTGCCAACTACATTCAAAATACTTCAAAAACGTATAATGTAACTGCGCCATACCCCGCAACCGGGTTGGGCAACCAGTTAAAAACGGTGTCTAAATTTATTAACTCAGGTTTGCAAACGCGTATTTACTATGTATCATTAAGTGGGTTTGACACGCACGTTGGCCAACAGGCACAACAAGGCCGCCAGTTAAAAATTTATGCTGATGCCGTTGCCGCGTTTATAAAAGATCTTAAGGCAACTAATAAGCTGGACGATACGCTGATCATGAGTTTCTCAGAATTTGGCCGCCGTGTTGAACAGAATGCAAGCAACGGCACAGACCACGGTACAGCGAACAATGTATTTGTATTTGGCGGCAAACTGAAAAAACCGGGTATTTACAACGATGCACCTGATCTGACCACGCTTGATAATGGCGACTTAAAATACCAAATAGATTTTAGAGATGTATACGCAACCCTGTTGGATAAATGGCTGGATGTAAGCAATAGCCAGGTACTAACCAAAAACTTTGCCGGGTTGGATTTGATAAGTGTATAGCAAGCTCATCCTGTCATTCTGAGCGATAGCGAAGGATCTATATACGCGATAATTACGACGTTTACCTGTCAGTTTTACAAGATCCTTCACTGCGTTTAGGATGACAGGGTTATTTAGATTATTTCTTCTGCACGCACCATGTCGTCATGCAACGCTGGTTTTGAACATTGGCGGTTTTTATCGGTTCGTATAACTCGCCAAATTCGGTGGTGTATTTGAGCAACACATCCTGGTTAACCAAAAAACGTTCGGAGCCATCGGGTAATAAATAGCGGCCGTTGCCTAATGGCTCTACCAGTTGCTCTATGCCTATATCAGACGCCAGCCTCGCAAAGAAATAGCCGCCCGGTTTTAATACCCTGAACATCGATCGCATCATAGCATCGAAATGATTTTCATCCTTTGCAAAATGAAGTACCGCGCTGCTGATAACTAAGTGAAAAGATGAATCAGCATAGGGCAGATTCTCAGTAGTAGCCGCTATAAAATTCTCCAGCGGATTGTCGGGCGAAAGCATGGCAGATAATTGCTTTACGCCTTCTATAGCCTGTGGGTTTGAGTCAATGCCAAAAACTTCGTAACCATTTCTTAAAAAATAAAACAGGTTCCTGCCGCCTCCGCAACCGGCATCTAAAACTTTTTTACAGCTATCATACCGCCCTTTTAGCAATTGGTCGAACAGGTAAACATCTATATTGCCGTAGAGTTGTTGGAGGTCATTTTGCATCAAAGCAAATCTAACTAATCACGGTTAGATTGAAGAACAATTACTGCACCTTATACCGAAATACCTGGCGTCCTATACTGCCATCATTCCCAATGCCCTCTACAACAACACGGTAGGTGCCTTTGCTGCCAGCGTTAAAATATTCAATTGACGCCTTGCCATCGCTGCCAGTTAACAGGGTAGGTTTCCAGTAAATAGTAGTTCGCAAATCGGCCAGTTGTTTATCAGTTTTAGGGCGATCGTACCTCGGCGAATAAAATTCTCGTGCTTTATAATACCCCTTCGGAAAATAGGTGGTAATGCCTCTGCCATAAACAGGTTGCGGTTCGTCGTCATCATCATCGTTACCGTGGCGGGTGGTTATAACAAATAACCCGCTGCTGCCCTGGCTACCGTACACGGCTGTATATGCTATGCTGCGTAAAACTTCTATAGCTTGTATGTCATTATAATTAATGTTGTTTAAATGCTGCCATGGCAGGTACACGCCGTCAACTACTAATTGCATTGGGCGCTGGTCACGGGTAGAATAGGGTATGCCATTGTGAAATGCTACCCCAACCAAGCGTCCTGCCAAACAATCAGTAACGGTAATGCAGCCCATATCGCGTAGTGTTTTACCTAATATAATTTGATCGGCATTACCTGCTCCGTTCAGGTTTTGTGAATAACGCAAGGCTTCTTTTTTCTCGCGAATAATAACTTCCTGTAAAGAGCTTATATGGTTGCCCAAACCCAGCGGGCGCTCTTCAACATACAACTGTTTGCTGCTTTGTGCGTAAGCTGAAAGATCTGCGCCCTCATTTAATTGGAAATCGCCCCGGTATTTATTGCCCGATGTAACAGGTGGAACTATTTTATCTAATTTAATATCCACATCCTTTTTGTTTTTATCGGTACGTGCCTGAACAATAAACCGCACGCTGTCATCAAACGTTAAATTCTTAAAAGAAAAGCGCCCACTGGCATCGGTTACGGCTTCACGGGTAAACTGTATGCTGTCCAGGTTGTATAAGGTAACCTTGGCATTGACTACCGGTTTGGTGCCGCCGGGCACAACAACGGTGCCCGATACCTGCAGTGAATTTTCGGACTGGTAAGTTTGTGCTGCGAGTTGGCCTTTTAATAATTCCTTCCATTCAAAGCGATGATATCCTTGTGTAAGCATCACGAGGTCTAAAGCGGCACTGGTTTGTGCGTTTGAATTATTAAAATACCAGGCAGGTTGTTCAATATATCCCCGCAGGTCGGAAGTAAGTAGCAAATTGGCTAGGATATTATTTTCTGTATCCTCATTTACCGGAACCCGACTCTCGTCAGTAACTGCAACTGAAAAATTGCCTATTTCAGCCTCGTGATTTCCATTTTGCGCATCAAGCGTTAACCTTACCCTTTGGCGCGGCGCATAAACCTGTTGGTCGGCTGATACGGATAATTTCAACTGGTCGGCAGGGTTTTGAATAAATAACAGTCGTTCGTTAACCGGCTCATCAGTTGGTGAAAATAAGGTAAACTGTACTATGCCCGACCGAAATAATGTCTTTGATAAAAATAGCTTGAATGGCTGCGCAGTTGTGGTAACTCCTCCGGTATAGCATATCTTGCCACCGCTTTGTGCAATTAATATAGGCGCATTGCCAATGCTATTTGTAACAAGTGCAGGAGATGTTTGTATAACTACGGCAACCTCCTGAGGTCCATTATCCGCAATATGTATGTTATAGCCATTATCTTTTGCTTTAGGCAATTCAACAAGTTGTATTGACCCATCCGGGTTTGTGATAGCAGCTTTATATTCATTTCCTGCTACCGGTGTTATATTGAACTTGCCCATACCTAAATGCGAAGTGGTAAACTGTGCCACCTGCTGCCCTTTGCTATCGGTGACAGTTCCTTTTATATTTATACCCAATCCATTTGGTGCAACGGCTTTAAAAGCTACTTCGCTCTCAATGCCATTGACCAAGTAGCCGCTTTCAGGAAAAAATTGCACGTCAATTTTACCTGTTGATGCAGGTTGATTTGATATGTTAGTTGGTTTACCGGGATTGACGTTATTAATGATGGTAATAGCCTTATCAAAAAAGTAATCGCTACCGCTGGTACGCATGTAATTAGTATAGGCCCTAATGCGGTAATTACCTGGGTGCAAAGTGTCAGGCAGCGCAAAATCGCCATTAGCGGTGCCTGATGCCAGTGCTAACTTATCGCTGCGGATAATGGAATCGCGCTGATCTATCAGCTCCACATTAACTATGCCGCTGATGCTGGATAATTTATCATCTTGGTTAACTACATAAGCTTTAAACCATATATCATCGCCTGCGGCGTAATAAGGTTTATCCAGTTGCAGGTAAACTTTTTCAATGGGTTGCCCGGCAGTCCATTTTTCTAACTGTTGTCTGATTAATGTTATAGGATCATCCGCAAAACGGGTAAAACTGAACAGGCAGGCCAACCCCGCCAAAGCTATTGATGCGGTAAAAATGCGTTTGTACATCATGGCAAAAACAATTAATTAAATAACGTTGCTATACCTGTTATGATATAGTAACCTATACTATTAAAACTTGTTTTTAGTTGTCAGGCTTAAGTAGCATAAAGATAACACAATTATTTTCAACGGTTTAAAAAATATTCAGCTATTATTTAATTTTAGTAAATCGGGATAATGCAGTTATCCGTACATTACTTAAAAACCATCTGTAAATGAAAAATCTATTTGTCTTTTGCGCGTTACTTTTAGTTACTATCGGAGGGAACGCACAGTCAAAACATCTATCCACAGGCGATAACGCGCCAATATTTTCGTTGCACGATCAGGATGGGAAAACGTTTGATATGGCTAAAGAGATAGGCAAAAGTGTTTTGGTGATCTATTTTTATCCGAAGGATGAAAGCATGGTTTGCACCAAAGAAGCCTGCGCTTTTAGAGATAGTTTTGATGAGTTTGCCAAAGCTGGGGCAAAGGTTATTGGTATTAACGGTGGAACAGTAGAAAGCCACAAAGAATTTCAGCAGCATTATAAATTGCCGTTTACTTTATTAAGCGATCCGGGCAATAAAGCTTATAATATGTTCGGCATAAAAAACAAATTGTTTATGTCGGGCAGGGAAACTTTTGTAGTTGATCTGAAAGGCAAAATAGTTTACAGCCACGAAGCCATGCTACAAGGTAAAGAACATGCCGACGATGCGTTAGCGTATATAAAAGCGGCTAAGAAATGATCACAACTTTAAAAGTAATTTTCAGCCTGTTGTTTGTGTGGATGTGTTACATAGTAATAACCACCAGCATGCAAAGCAACCTGTTTAAAGAATGGGATTTTCTTGGTGGCATACCATGGATGCGTGCTACGTTATGGGATTTTTACGCCAACGTACTAGTAATATTTGTTTGGGTTTACTATAAAGAAAAAACCATTGCCTTAAAAATAGTTTGGTTAATATTATTGGTAGTTTTAGGTAGCATAGCCAGTTGCGCATTTGTACTGATACAACTGTTCAAACTTAAACCCGGTGAAGGATTAAAAGAACTATTCGGAAAACAAAATGGATAATATAGGCTTACTTACACTCATTATTTACAGCTTAATAGCCTGTTGTGTTATTATGGCGCTGGTTTGGGTATGGTCGTACAATATCAAAAATGCCGGGGTTGTAGATATTTTCTGGTCATATAATTTCCCGGTTATTGCTATTATCCTGCTATTGCTGGCCCCCGGATTTGAACCCCGTAAAATTATTTTATGCAGTATGGTAATTATTGCAGGCGTACGTTTAGGTACTCATTTAGCTTTACGTGTCACTAAACATTTACGCCAGGAAGAGCCGCGTTACGCACAGATACGCAAAGAATGGGGCAAAAATGCCGAACCTAAAATGTTTGGCTTTTTCCAGATGCAGGCGGTATCCAATGTGTTGTTAGCTATCCCGTTTTTTATCAGTGCGATGAATACCAATGTGGAAATATCTCCGCTTGAATATGCAGGTGTTGTTTTATGGATCATCAGCGTTTTAGGCGAAGCCATTGCCGACCAGCAATTGGCAAACTTTAAAAAGAACCCCGCCAATAAAGGCAAAGTATGCGATACCGGCCTTTGGGGATACTCGCGCCATCCTAATTATTTTTTTGAATGGCTAATGTGGGTATCGTATCTTGTTTTTGCCCTTGCATCCCCTTACGGATATTTAGCGATTATAAGTCCGGCTATTATTTTATACCTGTTGCTTAAAGTTACTGGTATACCAATGACCGAGCAACAGTCGTTAAAAACAAAGGGAGAAGCATTTAAAAAGTATCAGCATCAAACAAGTGTGTTCGTTCCGTGGTTTAAGAAATAGAACCTAAAATAACATCATTATGAAAAAGCTATTATTCATTTTATTAATTGCGCCGTTTTGTGTGTTCGCGCAGGATATGACTTCTTACAAAGCCGCCAATAATATTACCTACCATATTGGCGATACCGTGCACTTGGGCAAACCTTCAACACCCGACGGTAATTTTAAGTATTTTGAAGTGGGCGGATGGAACGCCGTGGTAAGCCGTGGGCATAATATGCGCATTGATGAAACTTATTCTAACAGGGCAGTTGTTATTAAAAGCATTAAAAAAGGCCATGTAACCGTTCATGAACCAGGTCGGCCGCCGATGCCCGGTAATGGTCCCGAAAAACTTTGGTTTGTTGTGGGTGCCGGTAGTATTAGTAATTTTAACTTGTATATTGATGATGCCATCAGTGTATGCGAAGTAACCCCATGCCAGGCAAAAGCCACAGGAGTTGTTAATGTAGCTGATGAACTATTGAAGTTGAAAAAACTACTTGATTCAGGCGGTATTACGCAGGCCGAATATGATGCGCAAAAGAAAAAACTGCTGAATCAGTGATATATTACATTTAATTGGCTTCCGTTAAATCCGGATTTTGGTATACAACGTATCTCTCTGAAAAACTAAGTAGAGCGTAAATATATTACGTTCAATGTATAGCCCCTCACAATGTGGTACGATAAACTGGTAGAACAAAATAAGGTGCCCGATTTCCTGCTTCGCGGCGGTATCCGTAAATTATTACAGCAACGCTTAAACGACGAGAATAAAGGTAATGTAGAAGCCCAGCAAGCCCATTTAATGAAGCTGATAGCGTTTCTAAAATCATCGCCCATAGCGGTTAATACAGCCGATGCTAACGAACAGCATTATGAAGTGCCCACTCAATTTTACCAGTATTGCCTGAGCAAAAATTTAAAATATTCATCGGGTTATTGGATAGATGGCGTAACCGATATTGATACATCTGAAGATGATATGCTGGCTTTAACCTGCGAACGCGCCGAACTACAAAACGGACAGCATGTTTTAGAGTTAGGGTGTGGCTGGGGTTCATTATCGTTGTATATGGCGGCTAAATTCCCGGCCAGTACTTTTAAGGTAGTATCTAATTCGCGCACGCAAAAAATATATATTGACGAGCAGGCCAAACAACGCGGCATTACTAACCTAACCGTATTAACTGCGGATATGAATACTTTTACCATTGACGAACAATTTGATAGGGTGGTATCGGTTGAAATGTTTGAACACATGCGCAATTACCAGCTATTACTTAAGAAGGTAGCTTCGTTTTTAAAACCTGATGGTAAATTATGGATACATATTTTTACGCATAAAGAATACGCGTACCTGTTTGAAGTAAAAGACGAAACCGATTGGATGAGCAAATACTTTTTCACTGGTGGTATTATGCCAAGTGATGATCTGCTATTTTATTTTAACGACGATTTGGTAGTTGAAAAACACTGGCATGTTAACGGCACCCATTACGGCAAAACAGCTGAAGCATGGTTGAAGAATATGGATAATCACAAAGCCGAAATTATGCCTTTATTTGAACAAACTTATGGTAAAGATGAGGCTGTAAAATGGTGGGTTTATTGGCGGCTGTTTTATATGGCCTGTGCCGAGTTATGGAATTTTAACAACGGCAACGAGTGGATTGTGAGCCATTACTTATTTCATAAAACCTGCATATGACGAGACTAGTACTGGTTATCCTGCTTTTTTTAATTTCACTATTATCGATTTTTAAAGCACCTGCTTATTATTTATGGTTGCTGGCTATTGGGGTAACCGAGTTCCCGTGGATATTTATAGGGCTTAGTTTATTGCTTTTAGTAGCCGGTTATTGGGTGCAAAAATACCAACTAACCTCAACCCTAATAGCTTTAGTATCGCTGCTTTTATTTTTGTCACCAATTGTAAGGGCACGCGCAGTAGCTTCCACTTTAAGTAAAAACTTAACTATGGTTTTTGGACCAGATAGCACTTTAAATGATGAAGATCCGTATGCTGCCTTTGCCGCGTCGCGGATGTTTGCAGGTGACCCCAAGCCTATACAGCTTAAGACCTTAACCTATGTAAAATATGCCGATACAGCTATGTCGCTTGATTTTTATCCTGCACAAGCCAATGGAAAAAGGCCATGTGTTATTGTTGTACACGGCGGCTCATGGAGTAGTGGCGACAGTAAGCAACTGCCCGAACTAAATACCCTATTAGCCAATAAAGGGTATAATGTAGCGGCTATAAATTATCGCATGGCACCAAAATACCAATGCCCGGCCCCGGTTGCCGATATTGAAACTACGCTAAAATACCTGCGTGCCAATGCCGATGAATTAAAAATAGATACCAATAATTTTGTGCTACTTGGGCGGTCAGCGGGCGCGCAGATAGCTTTGCTGGCAGCTTATACTTTACACGATAAAGATATAAAAGCAGTGATTGATTTTTATGGCCCTGCCGACATGGTTTGGGGATATTCTGTTCCCTCAAACCCATGGATAATGAATTCAAGAGGGGTGATGGATAGCTATGTAGGTGGACCGTACCCACAAGTGCCGCAAAAATATGTAGCCAGCTCACCATTAGAATTTGTTAGCAAAGAATCAGTACCCACATTAATTATCCATGGCGCAAATGATGTGCTGGTAGCTTATGAGCATAGCCGCCGGTTGAATGAAAAACTACAGCAAAATGGCATTAAACATTATTGGCTCAGGCTACCCTGGGCAACGCATGGTTTCGATTTTAATTTGAACGGTCCTGGCGGGCAACTGTCTACTTATACGGTTGAACGGTTTTTGAAAGCAACTTGCCCCCCAGCCCCCTAAAGGGGGAGCTATGGAGGATTATTATAAAAGCTAATAACAATATAAAAAATTCCCCCTTTAGGGGGTTAGGGGGCTAACGAATATGCAAAACAATGCAAACAATGGTTCCCCCTTTAGGGGATTAGGGGGCAAAACAGCCATCATAGGTACCGGTATCGCCGGAATGGGATGCGGACATTTTCTGCATAAAAACGCCGATCTAACTTTTTACGAACAAAACGATTATATAGGCGGCCACACCAATACGGTTACAGTTGATGAGGATGGAAAACCTGTGTACGTAGATACTGGCTTCATGGTGTTTAACTATAAAACTTACCCGTACCTATGCAAGCTTTTTGCCGAACTTAACGCACCGGTCAAAAAAACGGATATGTCGTTCAGTGTGCAGCATTTGCCTACGGGGCTGGAATATAGCGGCACAAGCGTTAACCATTTGTTCGCGCAGCGAAAGAATATTTTTAACCTGCGCTACATAAAAATGCTGATGCAAATTGGCCGCTTTAATAAGGAAAGTGTTAAAATATTGGACGACCCCAAATATGCCGATTACTCAATAGGCCAATATGTAAAAGAATTTGCGTTTGGCGATGATATGCTGTGGAAGTATTTGGTTCCAATGAGCTCGGCAGTATGGTCGACACCAATGGAACAGATGCTGGATTTCCCGGCAGTGACACTGATACGGTTTTTCCAGAATCATGGCTTTTTAGGATTAGATACGCAACACCAGTGGTATACGCTGGAAAACGGAAGCCAGAGCTACCGCGAGCTATTGATAAAACCCTTTAAAGATAAGATACATACTAACCGGAAGGCGGTTAAGATCGTTCGAGAAGACGGCGAAGTTACTGTACACGATGCCGATGGCACCTGCGAGGTTTTTGACAGCGTTATTATAGCCACCCACGGCGACCAGGCATTGAATTTACTAGGTACGCCAACTGCCGAGGAACAACGGCTGCTATCCAACTTTAAATACCAATATAACAAAGCTATTCTACACACCGATGAAAGCATAATGCCCAAAACCAAGTTAGCCTGGAGCAGTTGGAACTATAGCATAACGGAAATAAACGGCAAGCTGGAACCCACTACTATTTACTGGATGAACAGGCTACAAGGTGTCTCGGACAAGAAGAATTATTTTGTGTCTGTCAACTCGCACAATAACATCGACCCTAAAAAAATAATAAAGGAGATTGATTACGAGCACCCTTTATTTGATGTACCCGCCATTAACGCCCAGGCTCAATTGCATAAGCTGAATGAAAGTGGCCCCGTATATTTTTGCGGCAGTTATTTTAAATACGGCTTTCATGAAGATGCTTTTGCCAGTGCGGTAAAGTTATGTTCGCATTTGCTGGGCAGGCCGGTGTATGGGGCGGTTAGCTAACCCGCCAGTTATCAGCATCTGTTTTATTTAATATTCCGTATATTCAATTATGGCAAACGCCGCTATCAATTCCTGTTTATATAAAGCCAACGTAATGCATCATCGCTTTGCGCCAAAAGTGCATAGCTTTCATTACGACATCTTTATGTTTTACCTTGACCTGGATGAGATAGATACTTTATCCAAACGATTAAAATTCATGAGCCGTAACCGGTTCAACCTGTTTAATTTTAGGGATAAAGACCATTTACAGTTGCCGAAGGAAAACCCCGACACTTCAAAAAATATTAGACAGCATATTACCGATTACCTACAAAGCAATGGCGTTGATATTGGCAATGGGCGCATTATGGTACTCACTAATTTAGCTACTGTTGGCTACCAGTTTAACCCGGTATCGTTTTATTTCTGTTATGATGAGCAGGAGCAACCTTTATGTTCGATAGTTGAGGTTTGCAATACCTTTTTAGAAATGAAGCCCTACTTTTTAGGTGCCGATACCAAAGATGGGGATGCCTATAAACTAAATACAGAAAAATATTTCTACGTGTCGCCGTTTATTGAAATGGACACCAATTTTGATTTTAACCTGCGCGTCCCCGGCGAAAAACTGAACGTACGTATTGATGATTATGATAAGGAAGGGAAACGCTTTTTCATCAGCACCCTAACGGGTACCCGTAAACCATTGACCGATGCCAACTTGTTGTTATACTTTATCAGCTTCCCGCTCATTACTTTAAAGGTGATAGGGTTGATACACTGGCAAGCATTGAAGCTGTGGGTTAAGAAGATCCCTTATCATAAAAAGGAAGCGGATAAACATCTGCAAAAAGAAGTTTTCCGCCCATATAAACCAAAAGTTGTATCTTAATAAAACCTTATAGCAATCAAACTCCGTACATACCTAAAATACACAATTATTTTCTAATTTATAGTCATGGCTAATACCGTTACTCTCGTTAAAAAAAGCAGCTTCTACCAGGATATTGTTTTTAAGATCCTTAATAAAATGGATAAGGGCACACTGTTTTTGACATTGCCGAGCGGTGAAGAACTGGTTTTTGGCGGAGGCGAAGGAAACATCACCGCAAACATTACCATTACCAATGCCGAGTTTTTTAAACGTATTATTTTGTTTGGCGATATTGGTTTTGGCGAGGCTTATGTTGATGGTTTATGGGAAACCGGCAGCATTACCAATGTAATTAAATGGTTTTTGCTGAATGTTGAGAATACGCCCGGCGTATCGGGTAGTAAAACGGAGGCATTCGGGCTTAACTTATTAAAGCTGTATAATAAACTGACTCATTTTAAAAGGGCAAATACAGTTGATGGCTCGCGCAAAAATATTTCAGAACATTACGACCTGAATAACGACTTTTTTGCCAGCTTCCTTGATCCAACAATGACCTACTCAAGCGCTTATTTTTACCGCGATGGATTAAGCTTGCAGGAAGCGCAATTGGCGAAATATGCACGCCTTTGCAATCAGCTGCATTTAAAACCTACCGACCATGTTTTAGAAATTGGCAGTGGCTGGGGCGGCAACGCTATTTATATGGCTAAAAAATACGGCTGTAAGGTAACATCGCTTACCATATCCGAAGAGCAACATAAACTGGCAACAGAACGCGTTGCGGCAGAAGGTTTAAGCAATAAAGTAAGTATTGAGTTAAGAGATTACCGTACGCTGGAAGGGCAATATGATAAAATAGTTTCTGTAGAAATGCTGGAAGCCGTGGGGCATAAATACCTGGATGTTTACTTTAAAAAATGCCATGACCTGCTAAAAAAGAACGGCATACTGGCTTTACAGGTTATTACCTCGCCTGATTCACGTTACGATAGTATAAGAAAAGGAGTGGACTGGATACAGAAGCATATTTTTCCCGGTTCGTTATTACCGTCGGTTGCTGCAATTAATAGTTCCATAAACCGTACCGGCGATATGACGTTGGTTGACCTGAAAGATATTGGCTGTGATTACGCAACTACGCTTAAACTATGGTACGACCAGTTTAACGCCAACCTGCCAACTGTAAGGCAGTTAGGTTTTGATGACAGGTTTATCCGCAAATGGAACTATTACTTATGCTATTGTGAAGCTGCTTTTGCCATGCGTAATATTAATACCATGCAGTTGGTTTATACCCGCCCGAACAATTCGACTAGGTAGGCGCATGGTGCGTGGCGGTTTTGTCACCGCTACGCCTTGCTCCGCGCTCCACGCACCTCGCGGAAACGGCTAAAAAATAGAAAGGCCAAAATACAAAGCACACATCCGCATAAGCCGTTTAACCGCAAGCCCTGATCATTGCCAGGGTCTTTGCCATATACGGTGAGGAATGCAAATAAGGCTATACCCATAGTTTGCCCCAGTTTTACAAACAGGTATTTTACGGCGAAGAACATACCCTCGCGGTTTTCGCCGGTACGCTTGGCATCGCGCTCGGCTATTTCGGCCAATATTGCATTTGGTAAAATGCCTAAAGAAGCTAAAGGGAAGGATGCCGAAAGCAACAAAACATATATCTGCACTTTTGATGATACCGGGAATTTCCCTAAGAAATATATCGCTATAAATATTAGGCTAAGTAGCGCGAATGAAAATAGCACGATCGGTTTTTTGCCTATTTTTTTGGAGAGATAATTTATTAGCGGGTAAAAAAGTAACGATGCCATTACCATAGTAAACATCAGCAATCCACCCATTGATTCGGGCAGGTGCAGCAGCACGGTAACAAAAAACAGCAGTCCGCTTGATATAATGCTGAGTGCCATGTAGTAGGAAAAATCAGAAATGAGGTAATACTTAAAATTACGGTTACTGAATGTTTTGCGTATAGCAGGCAGTAATGGCAAGTGTGAAGGCTTGCTGGTGGAATATTTTTTTTCGTTGATAAACATTACCGGCACCATCATAACCAATCCGGCAAAAACGGCTAAGCCGCCAATGGTGTACTGCACGGCCAAATCGCGGCTGTGTATGGCAAACAGGCGCTGTACCAGGTCGGCATAATTATTAACCAGGCCCGATATAACCATCCCAATAACAAAACCAACCTGTTGAAATGAGGATAGCTTTACTTTTTCGGCAGCCGTTTCGGTAAGCTCGGGTAATAACGCATTATAAGGGATGATATAAGAAGTTACACTCATGAAAAAGCAAATGAGCGTAAAAGTGAGCCATATCGCATTTATCTTGCTTTCGCCGTTTACTAACGGACAAAACGTAAGGCAGCAAAATATCACCGCAGGTAAAATAGCCCATTTCATGAAAGGAATGCGTCGCCCTTTGGGGTTATTGCTTTTATCGCTTAGCGAAGCAATAAATGGGTCAAACACTGCATCAACAAACCGCCCTGAAGCTGCAATAACCGACATGATATTCAACACGCCAAATAACATTAATTGCGGTATAAGCGGCTTTAGCCCGGCACTGCTTGGCGGCAAATAAAAGTAGGGCAGCATCACAATAATAATATTGGTCATGATGCTCCAGCCTATCATGCCGCTGGCATAAGCTACCTGTTTTCTGAATGGAAGTTTTAACGCGGGCATGTGATGCAAGATGCGAAATATTGGGCATATAAAGGGCTTTGCATTCAGCCTTTTACTCACAACTGACGGTTGAAAAACTATTTTCGGAATAAGGGTTTTGTAAATAAATATATTTGCTTACCTTTGCGTCCCCGCTGAAAGAAACTCCGGGGATAATGTTGAACACATAAAGTAAAAGAAATGGCTACTAAAATTAGACTACAAAGACACGGTAAAAAAGGAAAACCTTTTTACTACATCGTAGTGGCAGACGCACGTGCTCCAAGAGACGGACGTTTTATTGAGCGTTTAGGTTCTTACAACCCAAACACAAATCCTGCAACTATTGACATTAATTTCGACAAAACTCTTGATTGGGTAAACGATGGTGCACAACCAACCGATACTTGTCGTGCTATCCTTTCCTACAAAGGCGTATTATACAAAAAACACTTACAAGGCGGCCTTAAAAAAGGTGCTTTGACCGAAGAACAAGTTGAAGCAAAATTTGCTGAATGGCTTGATCAAAAAGACGGCAAAATTACCGGCAAGAAAACTACTTTAGGTACTGCAAAAGAAGAAGCCCGCAAGGCAGCTTTAGCAGCAGAAGCTAAAAAGAAAGAAGAAAAAGCAGCAGCTATTGTTGCTAAGAACACACCACCGGTAGAAGAAGTTGAAGAAGAAGCACCGGTTGCTGAAGCTGAAGAAGCACCAGTTGCAGAAGCAGAAGAGGCACCAGCCGCTGAAGCAGAAACTGAAGCACCTGCTGCTGAAGCAGAAAGCGCAGAATAATTTTTATTCAAACAACATTAAAAATGGCGAAGCACCTAACAGGTTCTTCGCCATTTGTTATTTTAGGGCACTTAAAAAGAACTGTCATTCTGAGCGCTAGCGAAGAATCTTATACACGCGATCAGTTGGCCGTTTCCTTGTCAATCATACAAGATCCTTCGCTGTCGCTCAGGATGACAGGTTGGTTAAGGTAAAAACAAGCATTATGAAAATTGAAGACTGTTTCCGGATAGGCAGCGTATTAAAAACCAAAGGTTTAAAAGGCGAGATGCAATTGTATATCGACTTTGATAACGCGGCGGATATCAGCATTAAAAGCCTGTTTATTGATATGGCCGGTAAGTTGGTGCCTTATTTTGTAGAGTCGATAAAATTTCAACAAAAAAATGCGGCTTACCTGTACCTGGAGGATGTTGATACCATAGAAAAAGCCTCAGTTCTTGTAAAAAAAGACATCTACCTACCCAACAAACTTAAACCGCGAAAGAAAAAAAGCGATTTCACGCTAAAAGACCTGAAAGGCTTTACCGCCGTTGACGAGAACGAAGGTGAGCTGGGTGAAATAACCGCCATACACGAATACCCGCAACAATTAATTGCCGCAGTTACCTACAAAGGTTGCGAAGTGCTATTCCCGTTAAATGAAGAGATAATTAAAGGAATAGATGTAGTAAAGGAAATGGTATTGATCGATCTGCCTGACGGTTTGCTGGATATTTATTTGGACTAAAACAAATGTCAAACATGTTTGGATATTTGTAAAATTTGTTTTACATTTGGTGAAACAAGCTTTACAAATTATGAAAACAAAATTTCTATTTCCTTACTGGTGCAAGTACATGGGTGTACTTTTTTTCTGCGCGCATATCCCATTCGTTATATTTAGGGATAGTATTAAATTTCCTGTCACCGTTGATGACGGGAACATATTCGGCAGTTATCATGTGTTTTTTATGATTACTACCCTGCTGATGCTTACAGGACTTGTGTTATTTGCTTTTTCGAAAGAGCGCATAGAGGATGAGCAGATCGCGCAATTGCGTATGGATTCATTGCAATGGGCCGTTTATTTGAGCTACATACTCTTGATTGTTTGCCTCGCTGTATTCAGCAAAAAGCAAGATATTAAAGACGTTATGCACATGGGCATTTGGGTGCCTTTGCTCATCTTTATTGTATTGTTCCGCTGGAAAATGTTCCGTAATAGCCGTTACACTAAAGAAGACGCGATATGAAAAATAACATCCGGATAGAACGCGCTTTTAAAAACATTACGCAGGCCCAACTTGCCGAGCTAATCAATGTATCGCGCCAAACCATCAATACTATCGAAAGTAATCGCTACGTGCCGTCAACCATATTGGCCCTAAAAATCGCGCGTGTTTTCGGCAAGCCGCTTGAAGAGATATTTATATTGGAGGAAGGAGATTAACAGAGGTAAAAGGCAAAAGGTGAAAGGAAAAAGGTAGAACATTCAACCCGACTTTCACCTTTTGCCTTTCAGCTTTTACCTTTCACCTCAAAAGAAACTATCTTTGCGCCATGCGTTTTGATATCATTACTGTTTTGCCGGGTTTATTGGAGAGCCCTTTTGCTCATTCTATTTTACAGCGTGCGCAAAAAAAGGGGATAGCCGAAATAGTGGTACACAACCTGCGCGACTATGCGACCGGCAAACAAAAAAGTGTTGATGACTACCCTTATGGTGGTGGCAGTGGCATGGTGATGGGTATTCAGCCTTTTGCAGCGTGTATTGATGCTTTAAAGGCAGAGCGCGAATATGACGAGGTTATTTTTATGTCGCCCGATGGGGAAACGCTGAACCAGGCTATTGCCAATCAGCTTTCTATAAAAGGAAATATCATTGTTCTTTGCGGGCATTATAAAGGCATTGACCAGCGTATACGCGATATCTTCGTAACCCGAGAAATTTCTATTGGCGACTATGTATTATCAGGCGGCGAACTGCCCGCCGCTGTATTGGTTGACGCGGTGGTTAGGCTGATACCCGGTGTATTGTCAGATGAAACATCGGCATTGTCGGATTCTTTCCAGGATGGCTTGTTAGATGCACCGGTTTATACCCGTCCCGCCGATTGGAACGGCCATAAAGTGCCCGATATATTATTAAGCGGCAATACGCCTCAAATTGAAAAATGGCGCTTTGAACAAGCGATAGAGCGTACCAAACAACGCCGGCCAGATTTGTTAGAGTAACTTTATTTCCGACATTAACTTCTCTTTTTTAGTAAATTAGATTGCAACCAAAATGCCTAAGCTGCATTATAGTTGTAATAAATGAATACCAACCCCGAAGCGCAACTTATTGAACAATGCCGTAATAACCCGGATGCTTTTGGGCAGGTGTTTGATTTGTGGTATAAACCCGTCTTCGGTTATATTATGCGCCGCACCGGCGATTATGATCTTTCGAAAGATATTGCTGCCGAAACTTTTTTAAAAGCCTATTTAAAAATTAGCAGCTTTCAATGGCGTGGGGTTAGCCTGTCCGCATGGTTATACCGCATTGCAACAAACGAGCTTAACCAATATTATCGCAGCAGTAAATATCAGCCACAATCGCTACAGCAATTGCTGGAGAATCCGGAAATGGAAAAGTTATTACATCAACAAGCAGATGAAGAGCGAGAGATGATGGAACGCGAGTTAAAAGCCTATAACGATTATAATTTAATACGAGAGAAATTGCCGTTGCTGGATATTAAATACCAGGAAGTAATAGCCCTGCGGTATTTCGAACAAAAAACAAATACCGAGATAAGCCAGATACTCGATAAAAATGAAGGGACGGTAAAGTCCTTGCTATCGCGCGGATTGGAAAAATTAAGAAACATGCTTTAATACTGCAACCAAATTAGGTTTTTACATTATAAGGGTAGTTAACATGAAAGATAAAGACGAATTTTTAAAACAAATGGAAAACTTACAGGTGCCGGTTATTGATCCTAAAGATCACCCGGAAAAAATAAAAATGGCTATCATGAATGCCGAGCGTTCGGCAGCTTTAGGAGTATGGCTTATTGTTATACCCAGCTACTTTTTACTATGTGTTTGTATGTATTACTGTTTTCATCAACGTGTGCATACCAGTTGGTTTGCATCTATGTATACGCTTGTATCCGGGCTCAATAAAACGCCTTATATTGATTTTATGGCGCCCGTTGTATTGTTTGTATTGCCGATAGTCTGTATTGCTATCAACGCGTTAGCCATAACACATGTAAGCTATCAAAAATTTGGCCCGCATCACGGCAAGGTGTCTGAATTTAATGTTACCATTAAAATTAAACCGTGGAATATTCTTTTGATCATTATCAGCCTGGTAATAATAGCCGTTTTTATGAGCTATGTAATGGCCGAAAACATATCATTTAATAATTAAAAATATGAAACTAAACTGGTTTACACGCAGGGGCATTATTTATTTGCCGGCATCCGTTATAGGGTGGATAATATTAATTATAGCGTTAGCATACGCCGTATACACTTTTATTGATATTGATCATGGCTCTCACTCCGGAAGTGACACGATGATCAATTTTGTATTTAATTTATTGATAATCGGGTTAGTTTATAGTGTAATCGGTTATTTTACCGAGAAAAGAACTGGTAATTAACAAATATAAATTATAGCCGCCGCGAACCTTTTTTATCAATTTAGAAAAAAAGTAAAATCAAGTTTTTATTCTAAAAAAAATTCCCTATACTTGCAATCCGATTTTTAGGGTGCTAAAAGTCGCTTTAAGAGCTTAAAATCATGGATTTAGTAAAATTTGTAGAAGAGCAAACAGTAACAGTTAACACTTTCCCGTCATTTAAATCGGGCGATACTGTAAGTGTTCATTATAAAATCAGAGAAGGAAATAAAGAACGTATCCAGGTTTACCAGGGTGTGGTTATCCAACGCAACAGTGCTGGTGTTTCAGAAACTTTCACTGTTCGTAAGGTATCAAACGGTATAGGCGTTGAGCGTATTTTCCCTATCAACTCACCAAACATTGATAAGGTTGAGGTTAACAGCCACGGTAAAGTTCGCCGTAGCAAACTATACTACCTGCGTGCGCTTACCGGCAAAGCAGCCCGTATCAAATCAAAAAGAGTTTAATTTTAATTGATATAAAAAAAGCCCTTCTGTTATCCGGAAGGGCTTTTTTTGTGGCTACTTTTTTAAAAAGGATCTCAATCCTATTAAAAGGCAATGACTCGCCGCAGCGTTGGTAGTAAATAAAATCCGACTTTTATTTCTTAGTAGCCTTTGGTTTAGCAGCAGCTTTTTTAGCTTCAGGCTTAACGTCATGCTCTATTACCAAAGTTGGTTCGCTGTGTTCGTTTGATAATGCTTTTGCTGAATCTGGGATATGTGCCGTGCCTTTACTGCTCACCAATTCAGCCAATACGGTGCGGCCACCTTTTACCACATCGCCAATATTTACATTTATTTTTGTGCCAATAGGTAAAAATAAGTCGACACGCGAGCCGAACTTAATAAAACCAAACTGGTCACCCTGTTCAACCACATCGCCTTCTTTCACATACCATACAATACGACGGGCCAAAGCACCCGCAATTTGACGGAACAATACCTGTATGCCTGCGCTGTTTTCGGTTACTACTGTAGTACGCTCGTTTTCTGTTGATGATTTTGGATGCCATGCCACCAAATATTTACCAGGGTGATACCTGAAATATTTTACCACACCGCTAATAGGGTTACGGTTAACATGCACATTTATGGGCGACATAAAAACCGAAAGTTGTATACGTTTATCTTTTAAAAATTCAGTTTCTACGGTTTCTTCAATTACCACTACCTTACCATCGGCAGGGCAAAGCACATAATTTTGGTTTTTGCTGATTGGAAACTTAGGGCTGCGGAAAAACTGAAGAATAATAAGAAATAAAGCGAACGATAGGATATAAACAAGCCATTGTACTACATGGGCGTCAGGAAAGAAAAACTGTATAGCAGCGTTCAATACAAAAACGAACAGTATGCACAGGGCGATGGAGGTATATCCTTCTTTATGGATGGTCATTGTTTTATTATTTTAATGCAAAATTAAGCATTTGTTATGAAGTATAGGTAAGCATATACAATTGGTGCAGCCATTAATAATCCGTCGAACCTGTCCAACAGTCCACCATGGCCCGGTAATATGCCACCCGAATCTTTTACATTGATGCTGCGTTTAAACATAGATTCTACCAAATCGCCCATGGTGCCGAATGTGCTTATTAAAACACCTATCCATATCCACTGCTGCCAGCCCAATTCAGTATAAAAATTACTTATCAGTACCGCTACGCCCGCAGTTATAATAATGCCACCGATAAAACCTTCCCATGTTTTTTTAGGGGAATGCCTTTCAAACAGTTTTACGCGTCCTAATTTGCTGCCTACCAAATAAGCGCCGGTATCGTTGGCCCAAAGCATTAACAAAAATGCCAGCGGAAAATGAAAATTAAATGTGCCGCCTACATAAGCCAGTGCATGGAAAAAGGTAAAGGGTACAATGGTAAATATCAGCCCCAAATAAGTATAGGCAATGTTGGTGAATGGGTTTGCGTTCTTTTTAAAAAGCTCTTGCAGAAATATAGTGCTAAGTGTTACCGGTAATAAAAATAATAGCTGGTGGTAAAGTTTATCATCATCAGCGCTGGCTAAGGTAAATACTACGAAAATGCAGACCGCGTTTAGCAAGCCGCTTTCAATGCCGGGTTTTATGCCGTATTGCTTAATAAGGCCAAAATATTCCCAAAGACAATATACGCTAAGCAGTAAATAAAATATGCCAAATACCCAATGCCCTAATAGCACGGAGGCCAGCATTACAATAATAAAAAAGAAACCGGTTATGGCGCGTGTTTTCATAAAAGTTTAAACCTGGTTAAGAATGATAACCTCAATGGCGTTGCTGAAGTTTTCCTGGTGAATGTATACTTCAATATCGCCAAAGGCACGATGCGATGAAGCCTGTTTGTTTATCAAAACACTGTCGATCTGGTGCTCGGTAAGCACCTGCTT
>Ga0206854_1118_pt1 | contig 22110 bp, 18 predicted proteins | sample Alteio_BWOrgCont_50_FD_152870 | JGI IMG/M metagenome (GOLD analysis project Ga0206854, IMG submission 152870) | Enriched cells from forest soil in Barre Woods Harvard Forest LTER site, Petersham, Massachusetts, United States -... | ecosystem: Environmental > Terrestrial > Soil > Temperate forest >...
ATGCAGGATGCCCTCGACCTTATCTAGTTCTTCTGGCGTGTCGGCAATCGGCTCGTCTTGCGAGTTCCAGCCTGGCGGTGCCACCGGCAAAAGGCCGGTTAGCGGCTGATCAATCATCGGTTTGGGCACCGGCTTGAGATTTATGTACAGATTAAGCCCCGCCAGCACGACCACAATGGTGGCGGCCAAGCCAAACAAAAAACGCATCCAGCGGGGTGACATGACGCAAGTATGCCTTATAGACCCCGAAAACGCAAGCAGGCTCCCTTGCTTTCCAGTTGCCCGGGTGTGAAGACATTGCTAGACTGCCCAGCTTCATTGTTAAATCGCATGTCTGCGCGTATCTATCTTTCTCCACCCGATGTCGGGCCTGACGAACAGGCGCTCGTGGCCGAGGCGTTTGCCTCAAACTGGATCGCCCCATTGGGGCCGCATGTGGATGCCTTTGAGCGCGAATTTGCGGCCAAGGTGGGTGCTGGTCATGCCGTGGCGCTGAGTTCCGGCACGGCGGCTTTACACCTTGCATTGCGGTTGGCCGGTGTGGGGCGGGGCGACGAGGTTTTCTGTTCGACCCTGACTTTTGTCGCTTCGGCCAACCCCATTCTTTACGAAGCCGCCACACCTGTTTTTCTTGATTGCGAGCGTGAATCTTGGAATCTCGATCCCAATGTGCTGGCTGGCGCCATTCGCGCCCGCTCCGGACGTTTGCCCAAAGCGCTGGTCTTGGCCCATCTTTATGGCCAGAGCGCGAACTTGGATCCTATAGTGGATTTGTGCTCAAAACACGGAATTATTCTCATCGAGGACGCGGCGGAGGCCTTGGGAGCTACGTACCATGACCGGCCGGTTGGCACGCGCGGCTTTGCCGGTATTTTCTCGTTCAACGGCAATAAAATCATCACCACTTCTGGCGGTGGGATGCTGGTCACCGATGACGACACCCTCGCCCAGCGCACACGATTTTTGGCGACGCAAGCGCGTGATCCCGCGCCGCATTACCAGCATTCGCAATTGGGCTTCAATTATCGCCTCAGCAATGTGCTTGCTGCCATCGGGCGCGGGCAACTTCGCCACTTGGACGAAAAGGTCACTCGTCGTCGGGCCAATTTTGATTTTTATCAAAAAACTCTGGGCGATTTGCCCGGCGTGAGTTTTATGCCCGAGGCCGCTTGGGGCCGATGCAACCGCTGGTTGACCTGCCTGACGATAGATCCGGCCGTGGCCGGCACGGACCGCGAAAAAGTGCGGCTGGCCCTGGAAAAGGAAAACATCGAAGCTCGCCCAGTATGGAAGCCCCTGCACGCCCAGCCATTATTTGCCCAGGCTCCCCGTTTTGGCGGCGAGGTGGCGGAGGCACTGTTTGCGGATGGATTGTGTCTCCCATCCGGCTCTAATCTTCAGCCGGACGATCGCACCCGCGTTGCAGCCATCGTTAGGGCCTCTTTCCCTAACGTTCATTAAAAAAATGAAAATGTCTGACGCTGGTCTTGCCAGCCCTTGGCAGGCATTTATGCTTAACTCTTTCAGTATTGTTTATGCCTTCGCCCGCAGTTAACCGCAATATCCAGCGACACCTCACGGTGCTTGCGGCCTATACGGTATTATTGGTCGCCAGTTTGTACCTTTCGTACGAGCTGCGATTCGATTTTCAGATGGGGCTGAAAGAGAACCGGGAATGGATTCCGGCGCGATTTCACCAATTTTTTTGGATTGTTCCGCTGGAATTGTGCCTGCTTTATATTTTTGGGCAGTTCCGGGGCTTTTTGTCTTATTTCCGGCTGCCCGATTTATTCCGCATCGGTTGGGTGTTCGGCATCGTTTCCGGGATACTGGTTATTTTCTGGCTGGTTTTTAACCATTACCAGCGCGACGAGTGGGTGCCTCCGCGGGCCGTCATCATCCTCAATTTATTGCTGGCAACATTTTTGTTGTCCGCCTTCCGGGTGGGTCTGCGTTCTTATCGGGAAGGACAGTCTTCATCCGGGCGCATGAAAGGTCCCGGTTCGCCCCAGCGGCGCGTCGCGATTGTGGGGGCTGGCGATGTCGGTTCGGCCGTCGCGGCGGATTTGTTGGCCAAGCGCGGACTGGGCTTAAAGCCGGTGGCATTTTTTGACGATAATGTGACCAAACACGGTCTGGATATTCATGGTATTCCAGTCGTGGGCTCTCCCGATCAGTTTGCCGTGGCCCGCGATGCGTATGAATTCGACCAGATCATTATTGCCCTGCCGGCCACTGCCCATCGGCGCATGCTGGAGGTCGTCAATCGGGCCAAGGCACTGGGCTTGGAGACGGAAATCATGCCGTCCATGTGGGATTTGGCTTCCGGCCGGGTCAAGGCTTCGCAGGTACGTCCAGTCGAGCTGGAAGATTTGTTGGGACGCGAGCCAGTGAGCTTGGACTCCGAGCAAATTGCCGGCATGTTTCGGGACCGGGTGGTGATGGTCACGGGCGCGGGTGGAAGCATTGGGGCGGAACTATGTCGGCAAATCGCCAACCGCTCACCCAATCGGCTGATTATTATTGATCATTCCGAGGTGCAGCTCTTTCAAATTGAGCAGGAACTCATTGGGATGGGGCATGGGTCGCTCATTCTGCCCTATGTGGCGACGATTCTGGATAGTGAGCGCATGGACTGGATAATGCGCACTTACCGGCCGGCGCTTATCTTTCACGCCGCAGCGCACAAGCATGTGCCGATGATGGAGCACCAGCCGGTTGAGGCTTTGAAGAACAATACCTTGGGCACGCAGTTGCTGGCCCAATTGGCCAGCCAGTATCATGTGGCCAAATTTGTCTTCATTTCCACTGACAAGGCCGTCAACCCCACTAGCGTGATGGGCTGTTCCAAGCGGCTCGCTGAAATCGCGGTGCAAGCCCAGCAGCAGGCGCCCGGCAATGTAACGCAGTTTTGCGCGGTGCGTTTTGGCAACGTGCTGGGCTCTTCCGGCAGTGTCATCCCCACCTTTAAACGGCAGATATCCCAAGGCGGACCGGTGACAGTCACTCACCCGGACGTGATGCGCTACTTCATGACCATTCCCGAATCGGTCGGACTGGTCTTGCAGGCGGCAACCTTGGCGAGTGGGGGGGAGATCTTTGTTCTGGATATGGGTCAACCCATCAAAATCGTTGATGTGGCCCGGCAACTCATTGAGTTAAGTGGCTTCCGCCCCGACATTGATATCGAGATAAAATATGTCGGCTTGCGACCGGGAGAAAAACTCTTCGAGGAATTTAAGCACGAAGGTGAGCATTTTCAGGATACCGCCCATAAACGGATTTACCGCTTCGTGTGCCAGCCGGCCACGCCGGATCAGGTGCACGACTGGATTAATCAACTAAAACCACACCTCCTGCCCGGCTCGCGCGATCAAGTTAAACAATTTCTGACCAAAATTGTGCCGGAATACACGCCCTACGTGGAGTGAAAGTACCGCGATTATTGAACATTCAACAGTTCAACCACAAAAATCAAAGTTGCGTTTGGCGGTATGGGGCCAGCTCCCTTTTCGCCATAACCCAGGGCTGGGGGGATGATTAATTTGCGTCTTTCGCCGACATGCATGCCATCCACGCCCTCATCCCAGCCCGGAATCACCTGGCCCTTGCCGAGCACAAAAGTAAAAGGGTCGCGTCCAATGCTCGAATCAAACACTTTGCCATTGGGCAGGGTTCCGGTGTAGTTCACCGTGACTTTGGTTCCCGCAACCGCGATGGGGCCATTGCTGGGTTGCAGCACTTTTAATAGCAGTCCGGAGGGTCTCTTCACCATGTCGCTAGTGTCGCCGACCATTGGATCCACCGTTGTGCCCGGCGTACCGCATCCCATCAGGAACCCAACCATCAGCAAACCCCACAATGTCCAGATTTTTGCTTTCATGTTTGCGCCATTATCAGACAAATTGAAGTTCACTCTTTTTCGAAATGCAGGCAAGCTCTTAGCGACGGTCCTTCGTTGCCCACCTTTTTTCAAATGAATCTTAAACCTGACTCGAAAATATATGTCGCCGGCCATCAGGGCATGGTGGGTGCGGCCTTGACCCGTGCCTTGACCGCGCGGGGCCATCCTGTGGCCCAGTTGCTCCAGCCCGGTCGCCGGGAACTTGATCTAATTGATGCGACCGCGGTCCAAAAATATCTCGCGGCCCATCAACCTGATCTGGTCATTGTCGCCGCGGCGAGGGTGGGCGGCATCCACGCCAACAACACCTACCCGGCGGATTTTATCTACGACAATCTGGCCATCGCCTTAAACCTCATCCATGGCGCCTACCTGGCCAAGGTCAAGCGACTCCTGTTCCTGGGCAGTTCGTGCATCTACCCGCGCCTTGCCCCCCAACCCATGCCCGAGGAATGCCTGCTGACCAGTCCGCTGGAGCCGACCAACGAGCCTTATGCGCTGGCCAAAATCGCCGGTCTCAAGCTTTGCCAGTATTACCGCAAGCAATACGGCGTGCTCTTCCATTCGGCCATGCCCACCAACCTCTACGGCCCGCGCGACAACTATCACCCGGAGAATTCCCACGTCTTGCCGGCGCTCCTGCGGCGCTTTCACGAGGCGGCCGAGGCCCAGGCGCCTGAAGTCACGCTCTGGGGCACCGGCCAGCCCAAACGCGAATTCCTGCATGTGGATGACTGTGCGGACGGCCTGTTGCACCTTTGTGCGCTCGATAATCCACCCGACTGGGTCAACGTCGGCACCGGTCTTGACGTGACCATCCGCGAAGCCGCTGAACTGGTGGCCGAGACGGTCGGCTACCGCGGCCGCATCGTGCAAGACCCGACCAAGCCCGATGGCTCACCCCGCAAGTTGCTCGATGTCTCGCGCCTGCGTGCCACTGGCTGGACGCCAAAATATAATCTCCGCGACGGCCTCCGCGCGACGTACCAGAGCTTTCTTCAGGAAAAAGCCAACGGCACGCTGCGGAGATAAAATCACACCGAACCTGTGAAAGCCTTTTACTTGACTGCACGACATTTGCACGACACTCTGAAGCTATGAAAACCAAATGGATTGCCTCCCGCGAATTCTCGGCCCGCCCGGGCCAGGCGCTCGCGGCGGTGGCCCGCGCAGGGCGCGTGCTCGTTACCTCGGCGGGCAAGCCCAAGGCCATCATGATTCCCACCTCCGAGGCAACGTTTATGGAGGATATGAACCTGCTGGATCGGCTGGCCTTGGCGCGGGCGATTGACGGGATCCGCACGGAGGCTGCACGCAACGGCACGGACAAATTGACCCTGGCAGACATTAACGCCGAAATTGCCGCCGTCCGCACCGCCCGTCGCCGCCGATGAAACACTGGGTCATTGACACGAATGTCGTCGTGTCAGGATTGCTGGTTGACCGCGGCTATCCGGCGCAGTTGATTAACGCAGTCGCCGACGGCGAGGTAAAAATCGTTTATGACGCCCGCATTTTTTCTGAATATCGGGAGGTTTTGAACCGCTCCCGACTCCAAATCACCCCAACTAAAATCGCTCATTTTCTTGCGCTACTGCGCAGCCAGGAATTGGTGCTTGCCTCCCACCGTTTGCGCGCCGGGCCTGATCTCGCCGACCTCATGTTTATCGAGGTGGCGCTGTCCACCCGGCAAAAGACCATCGTTACTGGAAATCTCCGTGATTTTCCGCGCTCTATCCGCCATGGCGTGCGGATTATTTCCCCCACCCAGGCGGTGGCCGAGCTTTAGCTGTGCGGATGGGAAACGGATTAGCCGCTCCCCTCCAAGAAATCATCCAGCGCACTTCGTACGTTGAAGTCTTCAATGCTGTCTTCTTCGGATTTTCCCAACATGCCTTTTTCAACCATGAGGAAGACCACCTTCCCCAGCGCTTCGGAGGATACAATGCCCATCTTCCGCAGTTCGTCCGTCGCTCTTTCATCATAGAGCGTTCCAGCCACATCAGCCGCCACCGCCAAAATATCAGCGGCTCTTGTCTCGCCGTAGGTATCGCTCTTTTCCTGCGCCGCCTCATGCAGACAAATGCTGAGGAAAACCAGTTCCTCACGTTCCTCCGGTGTTAACTCAGGAAACTCACTCTCGGTTTCTTCACGGATTCTCTGCGCCACCTGCTTCTTCAATTTTAATTTCTTTAAAACAAGCTTGAGCATCATAATTTCTTCGGGCGAGACTGAATGAGCGGGAAACTCACTGGCCACGGCAGCCGAAATCTTATCCATCATTAGGGTGTGCTCTGCTTTGATTTTTTCCGGCGAAAACTCTCCTCTCCCCCTGCGCCAGTCAAATATCCCCGGAGTTTCCAGCTCCAGCTTGGCCAGCAGCGCTTTCTGCGCCGCTACTGTCAGCCCAATCCTTTTGCACAAACTCCGGCATTTCTGACGGAAATCATCCATATCCTTTCTCTGGGCCTTCCTTTGCTCGGCCCAAGTTATTTCCATGCTGGGCATCAATTCATTATCCCGTTCTTTTGCGCAAGCCCGGCAAAGCTTCAGGGAACTCATCGGCTCTCTCTTCGGCGATGCCTTGTCCCCCGGGTTGATTTTCCTGCCAAAACCCTTCCATGATTCCGGGATTTCCTCGCCCCTCTTGAGGTGGATGTCGACACTCGCACTCGCAAACGAGAAGAAACACGTCGCTTCATTTTTCTGGCATCTATCGCACAGCATGGGGGTAGGGGAGAATGGGACGGGTCTGCTTGGCTATTCAAGGAAAAAGGCAGCGGCCAGTGCCATGGGATAGTGCTAGACCTTGGTCCATCCATGCGCATTCTGCATTCCAAGACCCATGGAATCCACCCGCTTAACCCTTCGTGTCACGCCCAAATCCTCGCAAGACGCCATCGTGGGCTGGCAGGGCGATGCACTAAAAATCAAAGTCCGCGCCGCGCCGGAAAATGGCCGGGCCAATGCCGCCGTTATCGCCGTGCTGGCCGAGGCGCTGGGGCTGCCGCAGAAGTCAGTGATCATCGAATGCGGCCTGACGCAGGAAATTCCATGACCCCAATACCGCAGGTGGACGCATCGAGAACCCGGCCGCTGGCGTGGCGCGGCACCCTGCTGTGGTCGCTCCTCGCCCTCTATCTTGTTTTGGTCGTAGGCTTCGCGTGGAATCCGACCCCGTTTGCGCAAGCATTGGCGGCGATCGCCATCGCCAGCGCGCTGGCCCACGCCATCGTCACCTACGGTTGGAAAGACGCGCTCATCTTTCTCGCCATCTGCCTTGGCATCTCCTTCACCATCGAAAACATCGGCGCCACCACGGGATTTCCCTTCGGCTCCTATCATTTCGTCGTCGGTGCGGGGTTGCCTCATGTTGGAGTCATCCCGATCATCGTCGGCCCCCTCTGGTTCGGCATGGGATATTTTTCTTTGATTGTTGCCGAGACCTTGCTCGGCGACACCGGCCCACGGCGGTGGTTGCGAATGATCGGTTTGCCCATCGTCGCCGCCTTCGTCATGACGCAATGGGATCTGGTGATGGACCCGCCGGAGGCGACGATTTCCAAAGCCTGGATCTGGCACAACGGCGGCGCGGATTTCGGTGTTCCGCTGTCGAACTATCTGGGCTGGTTGCTCACGTCCTGGCTGTTCTATCAGGCCTTCATCCTCTATCTCAGCCGCAAGCCTGCCGCTCCAAAACCGGTCGGACGACGAGACGCGCTGGTGGCGATTCTGTTCTATCTGAGCGCGGGCCTCACCCATGTAACGGCGTTTCTGGTGGATAGTCACGGGCAAATCTCCGACGCCGCGGGCCACATCTGGAACATTCACGATCTGCGCGAGACGACCGTTATCGTTATGCTCTTTACTATGGGCTTCACGTCGCTGTTGGCCTTGCTGCAGCTTGGTCGAAAGTGAAGCAATCGGACCCCACCAAAGCAATTTCCTGTCCGTTCAGCTCAATTACACCTCAAACACCGTGATCTCCGGTCGGCAATTAAACCGAATGTCCACGTAAAGGCAGCCTAACCCTGCATTAACGTACAAGGGGCCGGCTTGGGTGTGAAACATGCCCATGTCGTAGCGTCCGACACCTTTGGGCAGGATGACCGCCCCAAAAACCGGCAGGCGAATTTGCCCGCCGTGGGAGTGGCCGGCCAGCATCAAGTCAAACTGTTTATCGGCCAGCTTGTCCACAAATTCCGGGTAGTGCATCAGCACAATATTTTTCATTCCCTCGACTGGTTGGCAAAAGCTTGGGTTGTCGCAAATGGCCCCGATCAAATTAATTTTGCCATCAATGGAAACTTTTTCATTCAGCAGCCAGCGCCCGCCCGTTGTCGCAAACGCGTCATTGATGAGGCCGAAGTCGGCGTGCGATACATAGTCGTGGTTGCCGGGGACGCCGTAGACCGGCGCGTCAATATTTTTGAGCACTTCGAGCGCCTCGGGCAAATGCTCCGAGTGCTCAATCAAATCCCCGGTAAAACATACAAAGTCCGGCGAGAGGGCGTTAATTTGCTCGACGGCCGAAGCCAGATACGCGCGATCACCCTTATGGTGGGTATCGCTGAATTGAACCAAGCGGTGCGTGGCCGGCGCGCCCTGCGTCAAAGACACAAAGCGTGTCTTGATCAGCGAGGGCTCGATGCAAAACGCATCAGTAGCCAGTACCGATGCGGTGCCAGCGGCAACGCCGATAAATTGTCTACGGGATAACTTGGCAGGTGTTTTCATCGAATCATTGGAGTCGTGAAAGGGCGTAAAAAATACGTGAAAAGAATCCTACCGAACAACGCCTACCAAAGCAATTCCTATTCCATTAAAGTCGCACCAAAAATTTGTAAATTATAGCACCTAAACCATTTCAGTGAAAGGAGTTAGGTTAATCACATTGCTTCGTCCAGCCGCATTTTCACCGAAAATGCGCCTCTATTTCGTTAATATTATCTTAATACAGCCATGCAGGCGCACTCAGGCGACTTCGCGTAACAACTACACTGGCATTTGCAACGGCCTTTGATTCAAGGACTAGCAACAGCTACCGTCGTCGAGGTATCAACATTTGAGGCCTGCAACCGCCGGGGAGTTTCGATGGCTTGGCGGACGGATTGCTTCAACGCGTCTGAGCCGCTGAACATATCGGCGGGATATTTGTAATGCGACAAGATGCCGCGCAGAATCGCCGTCCCTTGGTAGGTGTTGTTGGAGAGCCCGGCGAGGTATTGCAGTCGCAAATTGCTATCTTGGTTGATTTCCGCGCCCTTCATCCAGTCCTGCAAATCCTCCGCGCGCCCGGCGTAAGTTGCCATCAAATCGGGCAGGGTGGCGAAGCCGGCTTCCGCGAGCGATTGTTTGACGGTGGCAAAAGCGGGGCTGTTCAATTTGGTCTGCCATTCGTCGAGATCAATTTTAGTCCCTTCCGGTTGCCCAAACAGTACGGCATCGTAACCATCGCCGGTGTAATCATTGCTCCACAAAATGCCTTTCGGATAAACTTGGAAGAACGTGGCCAAAACACTTTTGGCGGTCTCATCATTGCTCTCGTAAAACGGAATCCAGAGGCTCATCACGCCGCCCGGGTTGAGGTGGTCGCGGCACATGGTGTAATACTCAATCGTGTTCAACGCCGCGCAGCCTTTGACCCACGGGTCAATGGGGTCGGATGTGATGACATCAAATTTTTCCTTCGTCGTGCGGATAAAGTGGCGTCCGTCGTCATAAACGACCGTGACGGTCTTGTCTCCCGAGGGGGTGTGGATCACGCGGGGATTCTGATTAATGACATTGTCGGTAATGCCGTAATTTTCTTTCGTGAACATCGGCGTCACGTATTTCGGCACCAGCGGCTCGATATCGCAGATGGTGATTTTTTCGACGCTCGGATTGGTCAGAAAAGTCCCCGCAGTGACTCCCGCGCCGCAGGCCACCACCAATACGCTCTTGGGGTTATTGACCGACAAAGCCGAGAGATGGCCCAGCATCCGTTGCAGGCGCATATCGTGTGGGTCATTGGAGGCTTGCACTTTGCCGGCGGAGTGAAAACTGCGCACTCCCGCCGTGCTCACTGTTACTGCAACCGTGCCGTTGAGCCCCTCACCCGTGTAGGTGCAGTAAACATTGGAAGTTCCATCGTGCTGAGGCACGTCGGCTTCCGGGATGATGTCGGGCATCAAGGTGCCTTGGTAGGTGGCGACAAACCGGCCATAGGCGACTGCGCCCCAAAAGCCGGGGCTGACCGTCCAGCCGAGGAGTGGCGCTGCAATCAAGGTGATCACCAAGAGCACGGAAACACCCAAGGCATGCCCGCGCACGGGAGCCAAGCCATCGGCAGTCTTGCGGCGCTCGAAGAGCATCGGCCCCAAGACGGTGAAAGCCGAAATGGCCGCAATCCCGATTAAAATCCGTTGCGAGGTCTGGGTGCCCCACAACGGCACGGAGGCAATGCTGAAAAACAAGGAACCGAATATCGCGCCCACCGTATTCGCCGCATAAACCCCACCTACGAGTTGACCCGGATCCTGTCCTGGAGCAGCCACTGCCGCCAGAGCGAGGGGGAAACTTGCGCCCCACAAAACTGCCGCCGGCAGGATGGTCCACAGCGCCACGGCGAGATCGAGTTGAAAAATATACCAGGCGCCATTTTTGATATCGCCGATGAGCGCGGGGTCAATCGGCCAATGCGGTAGGGAATGCGAGATATTAAACGAAGTCCACGCGACTCCGGCAATCAAGAGCAACTGACAAATACCGAGAGCAATGCGGGGTGATATCTTCGTGCGGGAAGCGAACGAGCCTGCGCTGCTGCCTATCCCCAACCCAAAAAGGAAAACCGCGAGAATAATGGAAAAAGTATAAACGGTGCCGCCCAAAAGGAGCGACAACAGGCGCGTCCAAATGACTTCCGCGCCGAGGGCCGTTAAACCGGACAGTGCGATGCTGACATAAATAGCCCAGGCGCCCGGGTTTTTCGGTTGGCGCCAGGAAGAGCTCTCTTCCCTCGGAGCCACGGCATTTTTGTCTGAGGCCAAAGCCCAGGCCAGCGCCGCGACCGTGAAGTTAATACCAGCCGCCACATAGGTCGTGGTGGCCATGTCATGCACGCGCAAAAGGTAAAAGCCCGCCAGCAAACAACCAAAGACTGCTCCGGCAATATTGCCGCCATAGAACAAGCCCAGCCACGACACGCCCTGCGGGGTCATTTCCACCCAACGGGCAATCGCCGGGAGGGTTGCGCCCATGAGTAACGTTGGCGGCACCAAACACACCGCTGCCACCACCCCGCGGGCGATGATGTTGAGGTAATCGTGCCCACCCGCATGGTCGCTATAAAAAGCACCAACTGCCGGCACCAGCCAGAGTTCGAGGATGCCGATGAGTCCAATCCCCAATTCGAGGCAGGCATAAACCCGCAAGGGGTGCCGGCCACGAGTCACCAGCCGTGAAAGGGCGATGCTCCCCAGGCACATTCCGCCCATGAAGCTACCCAGCAGGAGGCCCAGCGAAATGGTGGTCAATCCGATGACCAGTTGGAGCATTTGGTACCAGACGATCTCGTAAATCAGCGCCGCACACCCGCTGCCAATAAACAGGAGTAGAATGGGCGGTAGAAATCGGTCGGAGGCGGTAGCTTGAGCAGTATTACGCGAAGTGGGGGAGGGCATGGGGTAAGTTTTTGATTAAACCGCATTTTTCACGGTTGGGAAAGCAAATTGGGGTTGGACTGTGTGCCTCATTTACTTGCCCTTGCTAGTTTAAGGGTAGGGGGAGAGGGGGAGATGATCTGATATATAAGTTATTGGAATTGATTGTCTTAAGAAAACAACAACCTACTCTCGATCATGAGAGTAGGTCGTGCAGACATTGCTAACAACCGCAACCGGGGCAAAAGGTCGCTAAGAACGTGAATGGCAGCAGACTTATTTCTTCTCCATCGAGTCGAGAAACTTCACCAAGGTTTGGGCGAAGATGTATTCGTAGAGGTCGGTTTGGTGGCTATCCAGGCATTTTTGCCAGCGTTCCCGTGCGCCCGTCGTATCTTGACTCAGGAAGTGGACGAAGCCGGTAAAATAATTGGCCTGGCAGGTCTTGATTGCTGAATCCGAGCCATTGGCCGCAGTTGCCATCAAGTCCGTTTCGCTCAGGCTGCCGCTCAAATACTGGCCGATGGCTTGGTGCCAGGGATTTGGCCAACCGGCCAGATTTTTGGTTAAATTGCGCGGGGGGCGGCCTGACCAGCGTTGCAGTATTTCACGGTATAATTGCGGGAGGGAGTCGTTCGGCTGCAATTCGCAGACCCGGTCGTAGTCAGCAATGGCGCCAGGGGTGTCGTTTTGGGTTTGCTTGATGACTGCTCGGGCAAAGCAAGCCGGGGCAAAATTCTCATCATAATCAAGCGCAAGCGAACAATCAAAGATGGCCCCACCCGGATCGTTATGCGTTAACTTGAATTTGGCGCGAGCCGTGTAAGCCCACACATTGGAAGGATTCAGTTCGATCGCATGGTTAAGGTCAGCCAGCCCTCCCTCATCCTCCTTTTCCGCCAATCTTAGCGAACCACGAACCATGAAGGCGGCGTCATTTTGGTCATCGTATTCGATGGCTTGGGTGCATTCGGCCAGCGCGCCAGCGTGGTCGCCATTTTGATATTTGTCCGTTGCCTCGCTCAGCAAGACCCCGCCGGCCATTTGGCGGATGTGGCTGGGATTCAGGGTGACTGGGCCTTCAATCGTCCAGTCTTTGCCCAGGGGGCCGCCGTCGGCATCTTTTTCCACCCCGGCGCGGGCAATGCCCAGATAGTAGGGGCCGGGCGATGGCCGGGGCCGGGCATAAGCGATCCCATGTTTGCCATCCAACACCAATTCCATCCGCGCCAACGCGTAGAGTCCCAGCGTGCCGGCATAGTTTTTCGGGTCAATCGTCATCTCCGATTCATTCGCTTCGTGTACCGGAACGTCGGTGAGGGTCAATGCCCCAAGTTTGATTTCATCCGCCCAAGCCTCTTCTGACGTTTGGGGCCCGATTGCCCCGGGGGTGAGATAAATCAGATAACCACTGGGGGCGTTGGGATGGGCCGCCCGCCACTCCTTCCACTGCGCCGGCGGCAGCGCCACGCCAAAATACGCGCCGCTATCAATCAAAAGGGTGCCGAGTTGGCCATTGGCTAACTTGGTTTTCAAGGTCAATTGTTCGCTCCGCCCGATGGCGAATGCCGGCCAGTTTTCTTTCGCATCCGTGGGCACCACCTTCACGCTCTGAATTTTGTGCTCAGGCCCGTCAAAAATCAGGACATTGTCCTGCACTTCCGGCCAGCTGATCAATCCGTCAATGCGTGCGTTATCTGCGGCCACCATGATGGAAAATTTCGCCAGATTACCCACCAGCGGCTGCACGCTGAAATCTCCGCCTCCTAAATTTATGCGGGCCGGTTTGGCCAGCGCCAGAGTCACCGTCTCGAAACGCTGGTCCACGGTGGGTGGCGCCCGCAAAAAAATCTCCATGCCCGCATGTTTGGCGGAATCTTCAAAAATCACCATGTACGCCGAACCGGTGTCGAGAACCAATCGTGCCGGGGTTCCATTAATGGAGGCATTGTTAAAAAGTATCCGGGTGCTGGGGTGTTCATCCGCACAGCCGCTGCTCAGCAATGCCCCCGCCAATAAGGCACCTAGTTGGAGACCGCCCCAGGTTTTAATCCATTGGCCCGTTCGCCAAACGGGTGAAGACAAGAACATCCGGCGAAGTGGCGGAATAATAATCATTGCAAAAAATAGAATTAAGCCTGGACGAAAGACGGCCTGAAATTAAACCAGCCACGAAGCCTACTCATCCCCGCCCAATACCCAGGTGTCTTTTGATCCGCCACCTTGGGACGAGTTTACCACCAGCGAACCTTTCTTGAGCGCCACGCGCGTCAAGCCACCGGGCATAATCGTGATTTTCTCGCCGTAGAGAATGTACGGGCGCAGGTCAATGTGGCGGCCTTCAAACTTTCCGTCGCAATAGGTTGGATGGCGCGAAAGATTTATCGGCGGCTGGGCGATGAAGTTGCGCGGGTTCTCCTTGATTTGGCCGCGGAATTTTTCAATTTCGGCCTTGCTCGCCCACGGGCCCATCAACATTCCGTAACCGCCCGCTTCGTTCGCGCTTTTGACGACGAGCTTGCCCAGGTTATCGAGAATATAATCATAATCCTTCTTTTCCGAAGCCAGGTACGTTTCGACATTCGGGATAATTGGATCCTGATCGAGGTAGTATTTTATCATCCTCGGCACAAAGTAGTACATCACCTTGTCGTCCGCCACCCCCGTGCCAATCGAGTTGGCCAGCGCCACATTCCCCGCGCGGTAGGCGGACACCAGCCCGGGCACGCCCAGCATCGAGTCGCGCCGGAACACCGTGGGGTCCAGGAAATCATCGTCAATGCGCCGGTAGATGACATGCACCGGCTCGAGGCCCTTGGTCGTGCGCATGAACACTTTCTTGTCTTCCACCACCAAATCGCGCCCCTCGACAATTTCGACGCCCATCTGCCGGGCGAGGAAGCAATGCTCGAAGTACGCGCTATTATACACACCCGGAGTCAGCAGCACGACGGTGGGATTTTTCCGGCCTCCGGGTGCAATGTAACGCAGCATCTTCAGCAACGCGTCCGAATATTGGTCAATCGAGCGGACGTTGCTGCGCGCAAAAAAGCTCGGGAAGGCCCGCTTCATCGCTGCGCGGTTTTCCAGCATGTAGGACACGCCCGACGGGCAGCGGCCATTGTCCTCGAGCACCAAGTATTGGCCTTGGCGGTCGCGGATGAGGTCGCTGCCGCAAATGTGAATGTAAATATCGCGCGGAATTTTGGTGCCGCGAAACTCTGGCCGGTAGTGCTTCGCCGATAGCACGTAACTTTCCGGAATCACCTTGTCCGCCAGAATTTTCTGGTCGTTGTAAATATCCTTGAGGAAAAGGTTCAGCGCCGTAATGCGCTGCGTCAGGCCTCGTTCCAAGTGGGCCCATTCCGCCGCCGGGATGATGCGTGGAATCAGGTCAAACGGGAAAATGCGCTCGGTGCCTTCGTCGTTGTTGTAGACGGTAAAGGTAATCCCCTGGCGCAGGAAGGACAGGTCGGCCCCCTGGCGCTTTTGGTCAAACTCTTCCTGGCTTAGGGTACTATAGCGTTTGAGTAGCTGGCGGTAATGCGGGCGGACGTTTTCTGCGCCGGGGGCGGCGAACATCTCGTCAAAAAAGTCTTCAGGTTGGTATTTTTCAAACATGGGTAACGTGGCCAGGTTGGGGCGGGATTTTACAAACTGCCCAAGAATGAGCAAGCCCTATGCCGGGCCGGAGAAATATAACCCCCGCCCGCTCGCCACTGTGAAAACTTCCCACGACCAAGAACCAAGAACCAAGAACCAACCAACTTCTTTGTCCTAACCCAACATTCACCACTCAGAATTCAGCATTCCCAACACCCGCAGGCTTGCCTGCCGCCTTATCTTTCGACAGCGTAAAGTCCTCTTGCAAAACTCTCTTCCCTCCGACGAACTGCTCACCTTGGCTGTGGTCACCGCCCGCGCCGCCGGTGCAGCATTGGCCAAGCGCTCCGACCGCACGGTCAATTCCGAGTCCGCCCACGACATCAAGCTCCAGGCCGACGTGGATAGCGAGACGCTCATCCGCGAGCGCCTGGCCCGCACCAAGTTGCCCGTCATTGGCGAGGAAATCGGCGGCGATTCCGCGTTGCTGGGCCGCGATGAACCTTATTGGGCGGTGGACCCCCTCGACGGCACCTACAATTACCTCCGCAGCATCCCCGGCTGTTGCGTAAGCATTGGGCTCTGGCGTGGCCGTCGCCCGGTGCTGGGCGTCATTTACGACTTCTGGCGCGAGGAACTATTCGCCGGCGGCGCGGGCTTGGGCCTGACGCTCAATGGCCGCGACCTCAAGCCCCGCTGGGCGAAGGACATCCCCCACGCCGTGCTTTGCACCGGGTTCCCGTCGAGCGCCGACCGCAGTGGCGACGCCGTGCGTGGTTTCGTCAGCCGCGTGGAAAAATTCAAAAAAATCCGCATGATTGGCTCCGCCGCCCTCGCCTTGGCCTATGTCTCCTGCGGACGCGTGGACGCCTATTACGAGGAAACCATCAAGCTCTGGGACATCGCCGCCGGGCTGGCGCTCGTCGAAGGCGCTGGCGGCTACACGAGCGTGGAACCTGTCGCCGGCCAGCCGGTCGCTTTCAACGTTTGGGCTGCCGGTCGCGCTGATCTGGCCGGGTGAGTAGAGGGCCCATCAACCTCAAATTCGGCCGCCCGAGTCACGGCTGGGGCTAATGCGCCTGACTGTCGGATTTGCGGGATGAGACTCGCCGTGGGCGTACATTCAACATTGCCATTATGCGCCACACAGCGTTATTGACAATTATTCGATATTCAGCAGGATACCAAACGCGAGAGAGCATCGGCAATAATCCAATTGATTTGGACTTGTTTTTAAATCCTCAAAATCATTCGTGTCATGGATGACCTTCCCCCATTAGACCCGGATTCCGCATCAGAGACAGAGTCCACCCGCCCACCTCCAACCAAGGTTTTTCTTGGCCTGCCGACGCGGGCAGAGCCTACGCACGTAGTCTATCGGCCATACCATTCCCCCCGGGAACCTGACCCGCCCTTTTGGACTCATGATTGGTTTAAGTCTTTGGTATTTTTGTTGATTGCCAGCTCGGCTGGCGGCTGGGCTTATTATCACTTCTACTGGCCCAATCGGCTGCCGCAAGAACACCAACTGACGGATGTGCAGGGCAAGACCATGGATGTGACTATCTTGGGGCACGACGACGCCCTGCTGAAATATACTCTGCCAGGATCTGCCACCGTGCGCTACCTTTCTCTCGCCACTCTCGCGCCCCCTGACCAGGAATTTATCGCCAAACTCAGTTCGAAGCCGGTAGCTCAGCTGCCTCTCTATTGCACCTTGACTGATTCCGAAGGCAAGGAAACCGTTGTTCGTATAATTGCTCGTAATGAGAACTGGGTCCGGTGCACGCTGATTTCCGATGGCTCCACTCATTATATCCCGCTTGCCACACTCACCGATTCCGACCAAGCGGTCATTCGATTGCTGCCTTCTGATCTGTTTTTCAATTATCCGATGGATTACGTGTTCACCGGGTCGCCGCGGCCGGGCACCAGTGTTCAATTACTTGGCCGTAACGATGACACCATCGAATATCTCGTTCTGGCCACCGGGCAGAAATATTTTTCCACGATTTCCCAATTATCCGACATTGACCAATCATTTGTCCGCGAATTTCCAGCTTTTATCCCGGATCGGCCGCCCTTGGCCCAGGATAACGGCTCGAACCAAGTCCATGACGGGTCCAATTCGCTCGCGGACATTCCGGTACCCAAGAGCGGCGCGAACTCGGGCGCGAACTCGGGCTCGAATGGGCCCATCAACCCCAACGTGCTTAAGGCCTTGGTGATTGTGAAGGGCGACTATAGCGAAGGCAGCGGCTTCATCGCCAAGTTGCACAATCAGTATTTTGTGGTCACGAATGAGCATGTCCTTTCGGGAAACAAGGAATTCACCATCACCGATATGGATGGAAATAAAATTCCGACCAACGGCGCACTTTATGGCGCGGTTGACTACGATGTGGCCATCATGAAAGTTCCGGACTCAGTGGGTAAACACTATCTCGAAATCCTCGCCGACCCGGAAGGCAATACGAAAGTAGGCGACCCGGTCACCGTGCCTGGCAATTCTTTCGGAGCGGAAGTCCCCAGCCAAATCAACGGCGATCTTTTGGCCATTGGCCCGCAATTGGTGGAAGTGAGCGCCCAACTCCAGCACGGGATTAGCGGCAGCCCCATTATTGATCGGACTGCGGACAAAGTCATTGGCATTGCCACCATGTCCATCACTTACCGATATGATTCCGCCAGTTCTGGTCTCACCACGGAAACCCGGTGGTTTGGTTATCGGGTGGATAACATTAATACCGATAACGGCTGGGTTAAAATTGATTGGGCGCGATTCAGGGACGAGGGTTTGAAGGTTCAAGAAGCGGTGGACTTGTACAAGTCCCTCGATATGGTGCTGCGAGGCAGAACTAACGAGGACGTGCCGAATGACCTCGTCCAATCGGCGATTAATGAGTTTCAATCCGAGGTTTCTTCGGCTCAGCAACGTAGAAGTAGCGAGGACGTGCAGTCGGCGATTCGCGCCTTCAACGGCAAACTCCGCAGCCTGGCCGATAACGGCACCACCGCCTTGACCAGCACCACGTTGTATCCATATCACGCTGAAATCGTCAAAAACCTTGATGATCTGCGCATATACATGGACAAGGCCTTCGATAACACGAACCGGAAATTCAATAATCTGGTTAATTCTGGTCTGTAAGCGTTGAGCGTGGTGTTTCGTCACGTGCCCCAATCTCACCCATTCACGCCGGGTCTTTGGTCGTCGTCACCCGCACTTCATGCTGAGGGTAGGGGATGTCAATCCCCGCTTCGTCAAAGCGCAGTTTCAAGGCTTCCAGCATATGGCTGCGCAGGTTCTGGTAATCGCCAATCGCCACCCAGGCGCGCAGCACCAGGTCCACCGAGCTTTCACCCAAGTTATCTACCGCCACGGTCGGCGCCGGGTTGGGCAGCACGCGCACATCGTTCTGCAATTCGCTCAGGATGATTTGCTTCGCGAGCTTGAGGTCCGACTCGTAACTGATGTTCAGCACCAAATCCAGCCGGCGGGTGGGCTTGGCGCTCGAGTTAATGATCGGCGCCCCCAAAATTTTGCTGCTGGCGACGATGATCTTCCGGTTGTCGGCCGTCTTCAGGTGGGTGTTGAAAATGCTGATTTCCTCGACGGTGCCTTTCACGCCGGCGGCTTCGATGTCGTCGCCCACCCGGAAATAGCGGAACAAAATAATCATCACCCCCGCCACAAAATCCATCAGCAAATTTTGCATGGCCAGGCCGACGGCCAGCGCGCCCGCACCCAGCACGGCCGAGAACGGCGTCGTCTCCACCTGGGCGTTTTGCAGCGCCACCAGCACTACCACCGCGACGATCAGCCAGTAGCACAGTTGCGACAGGAACGAAGTCAGCGTCACCTCCACATGCCGGGAGATCATCAGCCGCCGCAGCAGGGCCTTTACGCGCCCCGCCAGCCATAGGCCCACGACAAGAATAATCAACGCGCTGACCAGGTGCGGCAGGTTGTCCAGGAATTTAGCATATAAATTCTTGGCCATCCCGATAAACATCGTGGAAAAGGTGGAGTGAGCCACGGTGCTGGCGGTTGCCGCGGCGCTGGTCGGGGCCGCGCCGCCCACGGGGGCTGGAGTTTGCGCCAGGAAAAAAATCGGATTCCACATGCGGGAAAGTTAGCCTCGTTTGCCCGCCTCCCCGCAATGCCAAAATGCGCGGATTTCCATTGGCACCGGCCTTTCCGGCTGCCACTTTCAGGCCGATAAAGTCGAATCGTGACCGAAACTCCCCCCACCTCATCGGAATTATCGGCGGCTGAACAAGCTGCGCTCGCCGCGCGCCTCGGGCCGGAAATGTTTGCCCGTCGCCTCGCGGTGCAGCACCAAATCGAGGTTGACCCGGAATCGGACGAGGCTGGCCCGGTTAACATTCAGCGCATGGTGCGCCGGATGCGGGTGCTGTCCGGTTTTTTGCACGCTGTCGGCGTCGCGCAATGGGGTCGGCGCAACATGCTCGCCGTCCGCCGCGAGGAGAACACCCTGCGCTTGCGCGGCCTGCCCGCGCCATTTCGCGGTCGGCGCCTGCTTCATTTAAGCGATTTGCACGCTGATATTGATGTTGGGATTATCCCGGCGGTCGTGCGTGCGATTGGCGATTGGGAGTACGACGCCGTGGTCCTCACCGGCGATTACCGCGCCCATACTCGCCATGAGTGGGACACTGCGCTGGCGCTCTGCCGGACTTTGGCCAACGCGCTGCGACCTGAGGTTCCCAAATTTGCGACTCTGGGTAATCACGATGTCTTGGAAATGGTCCCGGGCCTCGAAGCCCTTGGTTGGCGGATTTTATTGAATGAAGCCGCGCCTTGGAAACTAGACGGCGCGGAATTATGGATTGGCGGCGTGGACGACGAGCATACCTATGGCACCGCCGATGTCGCCCGCGTGCGCGCCGCTATTCCCGCCGATGCCTGCGCCTTGTTGCTTTCGCACACGCCTTCAACCTATGCCGCTGCTGCTGCGGCGGGCTTCGCCGGGATGTTGAGCGGCCACACTCATGGCGGGCAAATGTGCCTGCCGGGCGGCTTTGCCCTGCTAAATAACGCCCACGCGCCGCGCTTTGTCTTAACAGGGTCTTGGCAATACCAAGGGATGACCGGCTACACCAGCCGCGGTGCCGGCGCCTGTCGGGTGCCTGCGCGGTTTTTCTGCCCGCCGGAAGTCACCCGCCACACGCTCGAAGCGCCTTGATTCGCCGTCCATCTCGCCGCAGTATGGTCTCATCCCCATGAAACCATACCAGTACGTCAATTACCTTTGGGACGATGCCCAGGCCGCCATGCTCGATCCCGTCGCCCGGCTCATCTATCGCTCCAATCTCCTCGGTAGCGACCAGCGCATCACCAATACCGGCGGCGGCAATACCTCGTCTAAAATTGTCGAAAACGATCCCGTCGGCGGCACTCCTGAAAAAGTTTTGTGGGTCAAAGGCTCCGGCGGCGATTTGCGCACGAGCACCCGCAACTTTTTTTCGTCGCTCTATTTGAGCAAGCTGGACGCGCTGCAACAGGTCTATGCCAAGCGCGCGGACAAGGGCGTCAAATCTCCCGCCGAGGACGACATGGTCGGCTTCTATTCGCATTGCACCTTCAATCTCAATCCCCGCGCCTCTTCGATTGACACGCCCTTGCACGCCTATTTGCCGGGCCAGCATGTGGACCACATGCACCCGAACGCCATCATCGCCATCGCCGCTTCGGCCAACAGTGAAAAGCTGACCAAGGAAATTTTCGGCGGTGAAATGGCTTACGTTCCCTGGATGCGTCCCGGTTTTGAGCTGGGCCTCGCCATGCAGGAGATCGCCCGCCAGCAGCCCAACGTCCGCGCCATCATGATGGGCCAGCACGGCTTTATTTCCTGGGCCGATGACGACCGCGCCTGCTACACGCTTACGCTCGATCTTATCGAACGCGCCACCGCCTACATCGAAGATAAATACGCCAAAAAAGGGGGCGACGCTGCGGCCTTTGGTGGCATGAAATATCAAGCTTTGCCGCCCGCAGAACGCCACGCCGCCCTCAGCGCCATTCTGCCCTGGCTGCGCGGCCAGGTCTCCCAGCAAAAGCGCTTCATCGGCACGGTGCAGGACGACGATAAAATCCAGCGCTTCGTCAACAGCCATGACGCCGCGCGCCTCGCCGAACTCGGCACCTCCTGCCCCGACCATTTCCTGCGCACCAAAATCAAGCCGCTCTACGTGGACTGGAATCCACAAAAGGAAGATGCCGCCGCGCTGAAAAAGAAACTCGCCGAGGGCATCGCCCAATATCGCGCCGATTACGCCGCCTATTACCAAAAATGCAAACGCGCGAATTCCCCCGCCATGCGCGACCCCAACCCCACCGTGGTGCTCATTCCCGGCCTGGGCATGGTTGCCTGGGGCAAAGACAAGAGCGAATCGCGCGTCACTGCGGAATTTTATAACTGCGCCGTTGAGGTTATGCGCGGCGCGGAGGCGATTGACCGCTACGTCTCGCTCCCGCAGCAGGAAGCTTTCGACATCGAATACTGGCTCCTCGAGGAAGCCAAACTCAAGCGCATGCCCCCGGAAAAAGAACTTGCGCGCCGCATCGTCATCGTCATTGGCGCGGGCTCGGGTATCGGCAAGCAAACCGCCCACCGCCTTGTGAATGAAGGCGCGCATGTGGTGTGCGTGGACTTGAACGAAGCTTCCGCCAAGGCTACCGCCAAGGAAATCACCGACCGCTTGGGCACGGGCATCGGCGTCGCGGGCACCGGCCTCTCCAATTGCGGGCCGGCCATCGGTTTGGGCGCGGACATCACCAAGCGCGAGTTTGTGTACGAGCGAATCGGTCGCTTCGGTTTCGGAAAACGGAATGTTGTACTTGGCGAGCGAGCCAATGACGCGGTCACGTGGAAACATGGCGCTGCCCTGCACGACCGTGGCGGGAGCAACGGCGTTGACGCGCACGAGCGGCGA
>Ga0206854_1051_pt1 | contig 21913 bp, 11 predicted proteins | sample Alteio_BWOrgCont_50_FD_152870 | JGI IMG/M metagenome (GOLD analysis project Ga0206854, IMG submission 152870) | Enriched cells from forest soil in Barre Woods Harvard Forest LTER site, Petersham, Massachusetts, United States -... | ecosystem: Environmental > Terrestrial > Soil > Temperate forest >...
TCGTAAGCCTGGCAATGATCCAAAAGTTAAAACCTATTTATGGGATGTTGACAAAGGCATTATAGATAGTAAATGTATCGAGGGCGTAGATACCATAGTGCACTTAGCCGGCGCAGGTATCGCTGACGAACGCTGGACCGATGAACGAAAAAAAGAGATAATAGATAGCCGGGTAAAATCCATCGCGTTGGTTTATGATCTGCTGAAAAATAATCCGCATCAAGTTTCTTCTGTAATTTCGGCTTCGGGTATTGGATATTATAGTGACCGAGGCGATGAACTGCTTACTGAAGATAGTCCACCAATAAATGATTTTTTAGCGAGGTGTTGTATTGCATGGGAAGCGGCGGTTGATAAAGGTGCAGCATTAGGTTTGAGTATAGTAAAATTCCGTACAGGGGTTGTGCTTACAACGGAAGGTGGCGCATTACCTAAATTGGCATTGCCCGTAAAATTTGGATTTGGCTCGCCGTTGGGTAATGGCAAGCAATGGGTATCGTGGATACATGAGCATGATGTAATAGCTATGTACCTTTATGCAATTGAGCATACAGCGTTACAAGGCGTTTACAATATGGCTGCGCCAAACCCCGTAACTAACAAACAGCTAACGCAGGCAGTTGCCAAACAATTGCACCGGCCTTTATGGCTGCCGAATATCCCCGCTTTTTTATTAAAGCTATTATTGGGCGAAATGAGTACGCTGGTATTGGGCAGCACTAAAGTATCTGCACAAAAAATAGTGGATAATGGTTTTGAATTTAAGTTTACAGAAGTTGAAAAAGCTTTAGCCGATATTTATAAATGATAAAAGGGGCTATCAACATTTTCTGGTTTCGTCGTGATCTGCGGTTGAATGACAATGCCGGATTATACCATGCTTTAAAGAACAACAACCCGGTATTATGTCTTTTTATATTTGATAAGGCGATTTTAAATGAGCTGGAGGATAAAGGCGATGCACGCGTAACGTTTATTTATGAAACAATTATCGACCTGCAACAGCAACTACAAAAACATGGCAGCAGTTTACTGGTGGTTTATGATGACCCCGCCCAAGCCTGGGGTAAACTCATAGAGAATTATACCGTTGCTTCAGTCTACGTCAATCATGATTACGAACCGTATGCTAAAACCCGCGATGAGGCCATAAAAGTCTTACTGGCGAAGCATAACATCGAATTAAAAAGCTATAAGGACCAGGTAATATTTGAAAAAGACGAGGTTATAAAAGACGATGGCAAACCATATACGGTGTATACGCCTTATCAGCGCAAATGGTATCAAAAATTAAAGCCTTTCTATTTAAAGCCCTATCCTACCGAACGTTATTTTAATAACTTTTTCAAAACAAAGCATTTACCAGTACCGGCACTAAATGACATCGGCTTTGAAAAAAGCGCACAGGAATTTCCAGTTAAATCGTATAAAAATATTATTCCGCATTATGCTGAAAAGAGAGATTTCCCAGCTGTAAACGGCACATCACATATGGGTTTACATTTACGATTTGGCACGGTGAGTATACGCGAGTTGGCTTCAGAAGCTTATCAATCCCCTGAAAAAACTTGGCTGAATGAGTTAATATGGCGCGAGTTTTATATGATGATATTGTATCATTTGCCTAAAACAGCCGATCATGCTTTTCGCCCGGAATACGATCGCATACGTTGGGTAAATGATGAAGAACAATTTAAGGCCTGGTGCCAGGGCAATACGGGTTTCCCGTTGGTTGATGCCGGAATGCGTGAATTGAACGCTACTGGATATATGCATAACCGCGTACGAATGGTTGTTGCCAGTTTCTTAACAAAAGACCTCTTGATTGACTGGCGATGGGGCGAGCGTTACTTTGCCCGTAAACTATTGGATTATGAAATGGCAAGTAACGTGGGTGGCTGGCAATGGGCGGCTGGTTGCGGAACAGACGCGGCACCCTACTTCCGCATTTTCAACCCCGATTCGCAGCTTAAAAAATTCGACCCTGAATTTAAATACATAAAAAAATGGGTTCCCGAATATGCTGACTTCAGCAAGTATCCAGAACCCATTATTGATCACGCATTTGCACGTGAGCGTTGTCTTAAAGTATTTAAAACAGCATTAGCTGGTTAAGGTGTTACGGCAGTGATATTCATTTCGTAACGCAATATTGTATTTGGCGGTGCGGTGCCAAAAGCATTTGCTCTGTAAGCTAATGTAGATGGAATTATAAAAGACACACTCGCTCCTGTTGTAACATAATTTTTCAAGCCCTCTCGCATTCCCGGTATCAAATCGGGTATATCAAATGTGGTGGTTGTGCCATCAGTTGAATTAAACTGGTCAACAATAGCCCCATTTAGCATTAAAGCAGTGTAAACACAGCTTATAGTAGTATTATCTGTTATAGGATCTGTACCTGTACCCGGTGTACGCAAAAGGTAGTAAAGGCCCGATGCCGTTTTTTGATAGCCTGTAAAATTATTTGCGGTCAGGTAGTTTTTTATTACCTGGTCGTCATAAGCGGCTTCATTTGTAATTGAATGAATATAATAATCAAGGCACTGGTTACCTGCTATCCGGCTGTTAACGTTCAAACGGCTTCCTGTTCCGTAACCATTTACGCCATAGGCAAGGCGCGATGGAATCAGTATCCGCATACTGCCTCCTCTTTTTAACACGTCATGTATTACCAATTCTAAGCCATAAGGAAGCGCTTTGTTGGTGATATGGCCTGCAAAGTCGTCGTAATGATTTTGAATCGTGTCGGCAGATACATAGTTTCCGTCAAAGCTGCTCAGTGAAAATGCAAATGACACACTATCTGCGTATTTATACGAGGTTCCGGGTGTTCCGGGTAATATAGTTTCATAATATATGCCTGAGGTATCTCCACCTACGGTATCCCGTTTCATACCGGTTATATTATGCGTGCTTATATAATCCAGTATTTGTTGCTGGTCAACATCTTTAATACCGGGCTGCACTTTATCTTTTCGGCATGAAAGTAAGCCTATCGCAGAAAATAGTAAAATAGTAAAAATTGTTTTTTTCATTTGTTATTCAGTTTGCGCTTACACGCTTCAATACCTTTTCTGTAATAAGGCAGTATCTATTGTATTTTATTTTACCTGGTATGTATTAGTTAGTAACGTCATAAAGTTGTATATCAAAATCAAGCACTGCATTAGCCGGTAAACCGGTTAATCCTACATTGATCTGTGCGTTAGGTCCGTAGGCATAACGCGATGGTATAAGTAATCGTATTATCCCCCCTTTTTGGCAAAGTGGTATGCCCAGTTGCCATCCCCTTATTACCTGGCTTAGTATATATGACGGATGAAAATCATTGGTTTCCGTAAATATCTGCCCGCTTGTTAACAGCCTCCCCGTATCAGCCACAGTTACAAGTGTCGAGTTTGTAAATAAACTGGTGCCTGTCCCTGTTTGCTTTATAATATAATATACCCCAACCGTATCAGTAGTCGCCGCATCAACCCGTTTGGCATTTAAGCCCGGATGTTGTGCCAGGTAATCGCTGATGATTTTATCATCAATTATTGCCTGTGCCTTGGCGGCGGCTAATCCCGGATCGGATGATTTTATGCAACCGGTTAAAAAAGAACAGCTAAGAAATAATATGAACAGTACTCTTCTCATTAATTTCAAAAGGCAAATTTATTCTTTTATAATTCAAAAACGGCAGCTTAACATATTTTAACATTTACCAGCCTGGAGTTTATCTCAATGATCGCGATCAATTAGTTGATGTTAAGGCTATTGCGGCTTATAATTGATGGTTAACTGGTTTACTTTTTTAAGCATTTCTACCAGGTATTCCCTGTCGGCCTCTTTAATATGATCGTTAAGGTAATTATTAAACTGTTTTACAACTGCGCGTGCCAGATGCCGTTTTTCTTTACCTAATGGAGTTAAGTATATCTTAACCGAACGCTTATCGCCCTGGTTCGATTCACGGTAGATGAGCCCGGTTTCTTCCAGTTGATTCAACATTCGCGAAAGGCTGGTAGATTTTAAACCCAATAAAGCTGCGGCTTGCGATACCGTAGTACCCTCCTGTTCGTCAATATTGATGAGTAAATAACCAATAGATTGGGTAATGCCAAATTCTGTAACCAATTGATTATATCGGTTTGCTACGGTTTGCCAAACTATCTTCAAAAAATAATCGATAGTTTCCTGGTGTTTTACATTACTGCGCATGGTCTCCAAACGTAAGAAACAGATGTTGATTATACAATATTTAAGTTAATTGGTTGATAAACTTAAGTGAGTGGTTAATTAAGTTAGATTGAGTTGATTAAGTTTAAGGATTGCAAACCATTTTATAAAAGCCATTCATTAACTTAAACAACTACTCACCTAATCAACTCACTCAACCACTTACTAATATCCCACCTTTGCATCATCGCCTCTCGGGTCCGCACCGCCCTGGTAACCGGCAGCTGTTTTTAGTATAGCGTCAACACGGCCAATGGTACTGGGTACAAATTTATATCCCTTCAGCTCTAGTTTAGTTTGAGTTTCCGGGGTAAAAGCACTTCTTTCGGCCTGTACGTTATCAGGCATCCATTGGTGATGAAATCTTTTGGAGGCAACAGCTTGCTGCATATCCTGGTCAAATTCAATCACATTCAATATGGTTTGAAATACCGATGTTATAATGGTTGCTCCCCCGGGAGTGCCTACCACCATAAATAACTTGCCATCCTTTTCAACAATAGTTGGTGTCATGGCGGATAACATACGTTTGTTAGGTTGTATGCTATTGGCTGTACCACCCAGTAAGCCATACATATTTGGTACGCCGGGCTTAGAGCTAAAATCGTCCATTTCATTATTCAGCAAAAAGCCTGCTCCCTTTACAAAAATTTTTGAGCCGAATGAACCATTTAATGTAGTGGTTATAGAAACCGCATTGCCATCCTTGTCGGTAATAGAATAATGCGTGGTTTGATCACTTTCATACCCGGCAATAGTGCCCGGCTGTATACTTGTGCTTGGCGTTGCAGCGGCCCAGCTAAAGCTTTTCATACGATTCAGGATATACGATGTCCTTAATAAACTATCCATCGGGACCTTGTAAAAATCAGGATCACCTAAATATTTTGAACGGTCGGCATATACTCTGCGCTCGGCTTCAACCATTACCTGCACAGTCGAATCCTGGTTATAACCCCATCGGTGCAACGGGTAATTCTCTACCGATTTTAAAAGTGATAATAAAGCTATTCCGCCGCTTGATGGTGGCGGCACAGTAATTATTTTATAGTTTTTATAAGTGCCGATGATAGGTTTGCGCCAAACAGCATGATAATTTTCCAGATCGGCTTTGGTTATAAGGCCATTACCGCTTTTCATTTCGTCAACTATCTGGTCGGCAACAACACCGGCATAAAAGCCGTTGCGGCCTTTGTCACGTATCAGGGTAAGGGTTTTGGCCAGATCTTCCTGCACTAATAGATCGCCTTCTTGCCATGGCGTATCTTTTATTAAATAATTTTTGTCGGGATTTGCCTTTTTAAAAGCGGCCTGGCTACGGTTATAATTATCCGCCAAACGCTTCGATATTTTAAACCCGTTATGCGCCAAATCAATAGCAGGCTGAACCAAATCAGCCCATTTTAATTTGCCATATTTTTTATTGGCTTCAACCATCCCGTCAACAGATCCTGGTACGCCCGATGCCTGGTGCGTATTTAAACTCATGCCCGGTATTACATTGCCCGACGCATCTAAAAACATATTTACACTTGCACCCGATGGGGCTTTTTCTCTAAAATCTAAGGTGCTTGTTTGACCGCTTGCCGAGCGGTAAACCATAAATCCTCCCCCGCCAATATTTCCGGCTTCGGGAAAGGTTACTTCCAGTGCAAATTGCACTGCTACTGCTGCGTCAACAGCATTACCGCCTTTTTTTAATATGTCCACCCCTACCTTTGCTGCGTCCGGATATGCGCACACTACCATACCGTTTTTATAAGTATTGTCGGCCTGCCCTTTTGCATTTATGGCGGCTATTGTTAGTAAAACCAGAATGAAATATTGTCCCTTTTTCATCTTAAAATATTAGTCTTCTAAATTAATGTATTTCATTAAAAATAATACGCCATACAACATAATTATTCCATTTACCGTTTAAAGGGGATGAAAAATTTTACTTACTTCCTATCCATATTAGCCGCTTTACTGTTCATTTCAGTACAATCAAACGCACAATCAACAACACAGGATTATACATTTTCTGCCGGATTAAAATTTGGCGGATATGAAAACGGCATCTCCGGAAAATACTTTATGGATAACAGCACCGCTATTGAAGGCGTATTTGGATTTCGCAATAACGGCGTGGTAATAACCGGTTTATATGAACTGAACCAGGAAGCCTTTAATGTGCCTGCATTAAAATTTTATTACGGCTTTGGCGCCCATATTGGCGCAATTGGCAATGGTACTTATACCCGGTATACCGGAGGCAAAGAAGTGTATTCTACCAACCAGATATTATTAGGTGCCGACGGTGTTATAGGGCTGGAATATATTATACCCAACTCACCCATTGCTGTAAGTCTTGATCTTAACCCGAGGATTGAAATAGCCACCGGGCCATTTTTTGATATTGCACCGGGTTTAGGCGTAAAGTATTTTTTTAAATAGATTTTGAGTTAGCTGCTGATGTTTAAAGCATCGCGCTTTTGCTTGTAGTTCATAATAACGACTTGCGTTATTCCAACAATAATGCCGCATAAAAACCCAATAATTACACCGTTTTTTACAGGATAATTAAATAAAATTTTCATCAGCAATGGAAAGAAATAGGCTATAGTTATAAAGCTGACTATAAATATTTCAAGTTTCTTTTGGTTGGGCGTCACTTCATACCCCGGGTTTCGCTTTCTACTGCGTTTAACCATAAATATTTGAAAAATGCCGTATAAAATTCCGGCAAACAAGCTTATTGTAAAAGCGGACCTCAAAGATTCATCATTGAACTTCCACATCAGTAGCGTACCCAGGTAAGAACTGAATATACAGCTAAAGTAAAAAATATAAAAATTGCGGGCGATTGGTTTCATAAGGTTTAATAATTATACATAAACATACAATTAAAATTTAAAAACCTGTAGCTAATCTATTTTTTTGCCGCTCTGCGCCTCTCTCTTATATTTGAAGTAACCAGCCATAATACGGCACCTATAATGCCCATTATTGGCCCAACTATTAACGAAGTCTTTAAATCGAATTTAAAAATGCTGGTCATTATTAATGGATATACAAGCCCTATCCCAACAATAAGCGCTATGAATATGATGAATTTATTTGTACTTGGCTGCATAATGGTTATTCAAACAAAAACCATTCCGCATTCAGTAATTTAAACTTGATAAATTAATACTATCGTAGTACGATCACTTTATAGGTATAAGCCTTGCTGCTTACCACTACCCTTACCAGGTAATTACCGGGTGGTAAATTCCCAACATTTAATACGGTACTGAAGGCGCCCACAGCAGCGGTTTGCGTTTGGGTATAAACCGTTTTACCGGCGGCGTTAAGCAGCGCTATGGTTAGTTGCCCCGCGGTTTTAACGTTAAATAATACATTTAACTGTTTGCTTGTCGGTATTGGGAAAGCGGTTAGCCCTATCTCACTGCTGCCGGGGTTTACGGCAATTACGGCATACGTAAAGTTATCTGATGCGACTACACAACCCGTATTTAAAGTATTTTTAACCACATAGTTACCACTTTGTACCGGCGAATAGGTTTGCCCGGTTCCGCCTGCAATGGCAACACCATCCAAATACCATTGGTTGCCCGATGTTGAACTTGAGGTTAATACGCTGCCGCTTTGTGTAATAACCGGTTTGGTCAAGGTTACAGCCTGTCTTGATGCTGATGGGCATCCCGCGCTTTTTATCTGCAAATTGTACAGATAGTAGTAAAAGCCTTTATAATAGGTTGTATCTAATATTGTTGTGCCCGAAGTTGCGTTATTGCCCGTAATACTAAACACATTTCCTATTTTAAAAGGATACCCGGTTACACCCCCATTATTACGATAAAGTGTTGCAGTATTATCATAAACTACGTTTATAACATAATTACCGGCAGCAGGCAGTAGCAAGTTTAGATTATAAATTTTGCCTTGATCGTTAGGGTCGTCATTTTGTGCGCCGGGTTGCGGGTTAGTGCGTGTTGCTACCGCGTTTATGGTTGTTGTTGCTACTACCTGTCCGTTGGTATTGGTAACGTTAAACGTAATAACACCCGAATTGCCAATGTATAAGCGCGCGCTTTGTAATACAACCGGAATATCCGTTGTGATATTTATAGCCGGGGTAAACTGGTTATACCCTCCGGCCGAAAATACATTTTTTGTAGCGGGACCAACAGTTGTATTCAAATCATTTAATCCGGCATAATACGTATTGTTTACAGGCGGCTGCGATGTTAAAACATTGGTACCAAATGCCACGGGTATAACATCATTTGCATGCTGATACCATAGTAGCTGTCCATCGCCTGTTCCATTCAATAAATATTGATTAGTATTTATACATAAAGCAGCCGATAATGCTGTTGCTGTAATTGGCGCGGCAATGGTAGCAGTTGCTGTAACCTGGTCATTAGTATTTATAACATCATTTGCAAGATTTGTAGAGGCTGTTATTGTATACGTAGCGTTTGATATGGCATTAAACGTGCCCACAAACGTATAATTATCCTGAGCCAATGGTGCCAGCGTACCGGTATAGGTTTCGCTAATTGTTGTTACCGTATTATCCGGAGCTTTTATTGATACCGTAACCGGGATGTTAGTAAGCGATGTACTTCCAAAGTTTTTGAGCGTTATAGTAACATTTTCGGGCCCGTTACATGCGCCTGTTGCGGCAGGGTTAACAATGGCGATAGCCCCTGCATCAGTAGTAGTTTGTAAAAACTGCACCCTATAATCCTGTGTTTCACCTTTTGCATAGGTACCACAGGGTTGTATGGTTGTGGCGTCACTGGTTTCGGTGAGTACCACCCGCATTAAACTATAATTACCTGCAATTACCGTAGCCGGTATTGTTATGTTAGCTGTATAAGAGCCGGTACCATTTATCACATTGGTGGTAGCAACTAATTCATTGGCGTCAAATACGCCGTTGTTATTATAATCTATATAAACCCTTGCTGCCTTATTAAAGTTATTACCACAAGTACCTAACGTAAGGCTTAACGGATAAGTTTTGCCTTGTTCCAGGTTAATGGTTGTTAAGCCAGTATAATCTGAATAACTGGTACAACCCGCAGGTGGGGTATTATTTAAGTTAGATAACGTTACATTGTTAATGCGTGAGTCGGCATTAGATAATGGCGCCGAGGTACAATAAGCCGCTCCGCCAACACCAGTAACAATAAGCGAATAAGCCTGTGAACCAGATTGTAAGGTACCTTTATGCGAAACCGTTAACGTATAAGTTTTGCCGGGGACAGCGCCAGGGATATAAACCTGCTCAATATTGTCGCGTATATTATCGCCGGTAGTTGCCGCAGCTGCCGGATTATTAGGGTCTAAAACCCAGGGTTTAAATATGCTTGTACCATCTGTTACCCGCAAATCAAGGTCATTTACAAGCTTAGGTGTACGGCTGTTTATAGTACCTTCAACGGTTGGCGTACCTGCGGGATCTGTCCATGATATGGTTGCCATTAGTGTCCCGTTACCCGATGCTGTTACGGTAAATGTTTGCTGCTGGCCTTGCGCTAATGTATTTTCTTTTAACAGGCTTTTTGTATTGTTATCCGTAATAGCTTGTGCAGCTTTTACCATGTTTAACAAACCCCACCCATAAATATAATCGGGCCCAACATTACCTGCGTCAAATGCGGTATGGCAAGCCAACCCTTTTAACGTAGCCGCTTTCATAAATGCACCGGCATTTTTCTGCGCATAATATTCCTGCAACAGGTACAACGATCCGGTAACATTTGGCGCCGAAAATGACGTCCCCGATTCGGCGCTATAAGCAGCTACACCATCGCTGCTTGATGATAATACGTTTAATCCATCGGCCACAAGGTCAGGTTTTATACGCCCATCATCAGTAGGCCCCCAACTGCTGAAATAAGTAGTAACAATGCTTTGACTATTTGCCGGGCCAAATGGCAACGGATTTACCGCCCCAATAGTTAAAATATTTTTGGCAGTGCCCGTAGTGCTAATAATATCATAACCACCATTATTGCTGATGGTAGCAGGGCGCGGCCCTTTATCTACAAAATTCTGATTGGTGCGGCTTGCATATCCATAATAGTCAGCCCCCACCGCCGGGCCATTGCTGCTGCGGTTGTTGCCTGCCGACTCAACGATCAAATAATAAGGCGCACTGTAAGCTATCTGATCCCAGGATTGCACACGGCTATTATAAAAACCAAAATTATAATCAACCGTATCTCCAGGTAAACCCGACCATTCCCACCTTGCATCTACATCATTGTAGTTCCATCCTGCAACATCCCCATACGAGTGATTGGAAAGCAACAGGCCCGAAGCAGCAGCGCTCATTTCGGCTACATCGTTATTAAAATCATATGATTGCAAAGTAGTTGCGTTAAAAGCCATCCCCTTTGCCGGAGCATACACGCCTTTGGCCAACATAGTACCGGCAACATGAGTAGCATGGTCTATTACCGACGACGAGGCGTCTTTTAGTGTTATTGTTTTCCCGGCAAATTCCTGGTGGGCAGAATATACCCATCCACCATCCCATATGGCTAACTTGTTATTTAAAAATGTGCTCGATCCCGATAAATTTAACCCTGTTGATCCGCCCGGTTGCACCTGTGTTGTGCCGGTAGTAGCAGCTGCATCGGTATTGTTATGTGTTATTAAGTAAACCGGTAATCCAAGTGCATTAACCCCCTGCAGTGCTACCACTTTACCATTAATTTTTCGGCTAAGCGGCCAGTTATGTGTTTTCGCCAAAGTTAACGCCCTGGCATAGTTGGTTAAATAATTACTATTAGCTAATGTTGAAAGATCGCTCAGTTTTGTCTTTTGAATATCGTTCGTCAGCAATTGCTGACCAAAAGATTGACCCGCAAATAGCGATAATAGAAAAGTACAAATTACAGTATAACGTCTATTCATTTAATCTGCAGGCTACTTATGTGGGGCTTTAAAGTTAGTTAACAAGTTTCTGCATTTTTAGTCACTTAAAAAAATTTCTTTTTTGGTTAATTATTAAGCAATTTTGGTAATAATTATTCCCCAAAATGGGTAATTTTATATACAGTTTAGTTCAATTGTACTTATTTCAATGTCACTTTATAGTTAATTAGGTATCACCAAATCAATTAACATTACTTTTAAGTATCTTTATTGTAACGATTTATATTCAGAGGCAATTTCTTTAAATCATAGCACTGTTTTTGTACATGAATAGAAAAAATATCGCCCAGTTGAAGAATCTGCTCTGCAAGTATTTATTAGGTTTTCTATTTTACTTGTTTTTTTTGCCGGGTTCCATACTCTTCAGTAATAAGTTGTTCGCACAGTCGGCTCCGGTTATCAGCTACTCCCCGTCAACTAATGCTTATGCTACTGGCACAGCAATCACACCCCTATCACCTTCAAATTCAGGTGGCGCCGTGTTATCGTCAGTTGGATATGGCAGCGCTACATCGCTTTCGGCAAGTTTTAATGCTCCGTGGGGCATGGCCGTTGATAATGCCGACAACCTCTACGTCACCGACAGAAATGCCGGAACCACATCAACAACTGTTTTCAAATTCAATTCCGCGGGCGTTTTCCAGGGTAATTTTGGAACAGGTACGCCTGCCGGGGCCAAAAACGTTATCGGGATAGTTTTTGATCCGACAGGAAACGCTTTTGTATTAAATTCAGACGGTACTGTATATAAATATAACACAAGCGGCGTTTATCAAATAACCATCACCACTGCGGCGGCCAGTTGCATTGCCGCAAATGCTTCCGGCGATGTTTTTGTTGGTGCATCCGGTAGTAGTACGGTATATAAAATTAATTCCGGCGCTACTACTTCTTCAGCTTTCATAACAATAACAGGTACGCCTGCAGGCCTGGCTGTTGACGCTTCTGGAAACATTTATACAGTAAATACAAGTGGGAGTTTAGTCAGATATAATTCTTCAGGCACAGGCGCCACAACCCTTGCCACCGGGCTTGGAACGCCCGATGCGCTTTGTATAGACGGTTCGGGCAACCTTTATGTTTGTGATGTAAGCGGTAACCAGAAAACTTACATCTTAAACTCATCAGGCGCAACCTTGCTTCCTCCACTAACCGGATTTTCACGTGGGGTAGCTATTGATTCAAGAGGAGTGATATACACATCTGTCTTTAATGGCACAACTATAAATAAATACACCCCAACCGGAGGTTATTTTATAAGCAAGGATTTACCCACAGGTTTGAGCTTTGATAACACTACCGGCATTATCAGCGGCACGCCTACTGCTACAACATCATCTACTGCCTATAAAATTACAGGCTATAATTCATCGGGCGGTTCCACAGCCACGGTTAATATCAGCACAGCTCTATTAGCGCCATCAGTTACTTATACACCTTCAACCCAGGTGTACCAGATCAATATACCTATTACTGCATGGACACCCGTAAACACAGGTAGTCCCGCTACCTATACCGTTAGCCCAACCTTGCCGGCCGGGTTAAGTTTAAATGCCGCTAACGGGTCTATTACCGGCACACCCACAGCTCTATCCGGTGTTACAAATTATACTGTTACTGCCACTAATACGGCCGGGCATCCTAATATAACAATTACTATAAGTTGTATTTCTTCAGCTCCCGTACTCAGCTATTCACCATCAAGCTATACCTATCCCATTAACGTAGCTATAACCGCGTTAAATCCAACTAATACCGGCGGAGCCGTAACAAGTTGGACAATTACCCCGGCTTTATCTGCCGGTTTGGGCTTTAGTACAAGTACAGGTACTATTAGCGGTACACCCACCGCCACAAAGTCTATAACTACTTATACCGTAACAGGCCATAGTAGCCAGGGCAATTCATCGGCAATGGTTAGCATTACAGTAGTTCCTAATCCGCCGGTTATCAGCTACGCTACGCCACAGTCTTACCTGCTTAACACACCAATCTCCCAATTAAATCCAACCAATACCGGTGGGGCGTCAACAAACTGGTCTGTCAGTCCTACGCTACCAACTGGGTTGAGCTTAAGCACCAGCACAGGCGCAATTACAGGCACTCCTACGGTTTCATTCCCTGCCGCAAATTATACAGTTACGGCCACTAATACTTCGGGCAGTGGTACCGCTGTTATTAATATAACCTGTTATAATTTGTTTACCTGGGTTGGCGGTACATCAACAGATTGGAATCTTGCAAGTAATTGGATGGGAGGCGTAAAACCCGGAGCGGGTGACCAGGCTGTTTTTAATTCTAATTATGTTAACCTTCCTGTAGTCAGTACGCCTGCCAGCGTGGGCTCTATTTTTATCGGAAGCCCGCTTGGCGCATTGGCTAATTCAATCACGGTTAATTCGACTTTAACCGTAGCTGGTGATATAACCTATCAAAGCGACGCGCAATCTTTTCGAAACAATATACTTACGCTTTCAGGCAGTGGCACCATTAGCGCAGTCAATTTTAATATTATTGCCAATACCGTTATCGGGGCTAACTCATACACAATGCCGGTAACCACATCTGTCACCAATCTTAGTTTAAGTGGCAACCTTTCTCTTACTTCTTCAATATCCTCCACAAATACCTATAACTCTTCATTTACGGTAACAGGCGGCACAATGACGGTTGGGGCAATAACAACAAATAATACCGCCGGCAGCACTTCAACTATCGCCATAGGCGGTACTACATTGAATTTTACAGGCGCTGCGGCATTATCAGGGCTATCATCCGTCGGAACAAATACAACAATAATTACTGCCCCAACAATTGGATACACCGGTAACAATAATCAAACTATTTATACAGATGCCGCTATACCTAATTCATCCTTTACAAGCGGCATTAGTTATACCAATATTGTATTTTCAGGCGCTACCGGCATAAAAACAGCTTTAAGTGGCAATATAAATATTAGCGGCAGTTTTACTAACTCGCTTACAAGTAATATTACAAATACCTATTTAGACTTGAGTGCTGCTACCACAAATTTTACGGGAGCTTCACAAACCCTGATAGGCGGCAGCGGAACAGGAACCACGTTTTATAATGTAGCTTTTAGTGGCAGTGGAACAAAAACCATGTCGACAGGCACATTTTCTGTTGCAGGCACCGGGGTGTTAACAATGGGTAGCGGAATAACATTAGCTACCGGTGGATTATTAACTTTAAAATCAGATGCTACCGGAACCGCAAGTGTAGGTATTATGCCCCCGGGGACAACAATAACCGGCAATGTAAATGCTCAGCGTTTTGTTGTTGGGGGGGCCGGTAAACGGGGCTATCGTGTACTATCGTCGCCGGTAAATGCGGGTGGCGCAAATAGCGGTTTATATAGCATAAATTACATTGCTAACAGTTCATATATAACCGGCACAACCCCATCATCAGGCGGTATTGACCAGGCCGGAAATCCTACATTATACTTGTTCCGCGAAAATTTAACACCTTCGCAATCCTCATTTACAACCGGTAATTTCAGGGGGGTTAGTAACATGGGTACAGGCGGAACTGCTAATATTACCTATTCAATTAATAATGACGTGGGCACCTATAACATACCGGTAGGAAACGGGTTTCTTTTCTTTTTCAGAGGAGACAGAAGTGTAACATCGTTCGCCAACGAAACAGTTACCAGTTATGTACCTACAAATACAACCTTTTCCGCAATCGGCTCGCTTAACACGGGAAGCATCACTGTAAAAGATTGGTTTACCGCGACCTCCTCCAATTTATCTTTTACTACTGTATCAACGCCAAGTCCCGGCAATGGCGCTATAAGAGGTTATAACCTCATCGGTAATCCTTATCCTGCTACTATCAATTGGGAAAAATATAACCGTAACAGCACAGTAGCAAATTCTTCTATATATGGCTCGGGCGGTTTGCCCTCAAAAATCTACCAGTTTAATTCTACAAGTAAACAATACGCTACCTACACACAGAACGCATCAATATTAGATACCACTACGACGGTTTATACTGCATCGCCCCTTAATTCAAGCGATGGCGTTGTGAGCAACATGATAGCAAGCGGGCAGGGATTTTTTATTGTCGCAACCAGCGCAACTCAATCGCTTACTTTTCATGAATCAGCTAAAACTTCTGCGCAGGCTTCGACTACTAATTTGGGTAAAGTGTTTGCCGTTTCGGTACCAGCTACCGGTGGCGTACAAGATGCCGGTATGCGGATAAAACTGGTAATGGATAGCGTAAATACAGATGCAGTTGTTTTAATATTGAACAGCAATGGCAATCCAAAATACGATGATGATGATTCAATTGACCTGGGAGGAGATGGCGCATTGGTAAGTTTAAGCTCTTTATCTGCTGATAGTGTGGGGCTTACCGTAAATAAACTACCGTTACCCAAAGGTACACAGTTAATTTCCCGGTTAGCGGTTAGTGCGGTGTCGTCAGGTACTTATACTTTAAAAATGGATGCGCTTGAAAACTTACCCGCACTTTACGAGGTGTGGCTAATGGATAATTTCATGAAAGACTCGCTGGATATGCGCGCCAATACAACTTATGCATTTAAAATTGATAACAGTAACCCGGCAACATTTGGCGCCAATCGTTTTCAAATAGTGATACGTGAAAACCCGGCATTAGGGCTACATTTATTAGATTTTACTGCCGATAAAGTAACAGGTGTTAACACCCCGCAGGTGGCCATTAACTGGAAAGTAGAAAATGAATCTAATTACACTACCTTCTATGTACAACGCAGTACTGATGGTGGTCAAACTTTTCAATCTATCGGTAGCCTGCAATCAGACGGCTCGGGTAGTTATTCGTTTGTCGATAAGTCGCCGGTACTAACACAAGATCAATACCGTTTACAGCTAAGCGATGCCGATAATAACCTAACCTATTCAAGTATTGTTACGGTTGAATATGCTATTTTGAGCAATGCTAACCTGGCTACCATTTCTTTATACCCCAACCCGGTACACGATGTGGTGAATATAACTATTACCAATACAACTACGGCTTCAAATGTTTCGTATACAATTACCATAACCAATAGTAGCGGTACAATAATAACAACAGCAACTTCAACACAATCAACTTATCAAAACAATGTAAGTAACCTGCTACCTGGTACTTATTTTATACAGGTGGTAGATAATAACAGTAAAGCCATAGTAGGCAGAAGCAAATTTGTTAAACTATAAAGATAAGTGCGTATGAAAATCAAATCATTTTTAGCAACAACAGCCTTTTTATTATTTATCAGCATTAATTGTTTTGCGCAATTAGAAAACCCTTGTGGTGGTAATGGCGACCCTGATGACCCTACAACATGTCCTATTGATAACTGGGTGATGATACTGGTGATAATATCTCTGCTTTTTGTTGCAAACAAACTTCATCGTAACCAAATAAAAAATTCCTCCCCGGTCAATTATTAAGTGATAATAAGTAATAAATATTTCCCAAAACGGGAATATTGAGTATAATACATATTTTCTCATAGCTATAATAATGCAATATTGCAGCTATTTATATATTATTAAAATCCATTATCACTGCTTTTTCGTATTTTTATTGTAATTATTTATATTAAAAAGTAATTTTTTTAAATCATAGCACTGTTTTTGTATGTAAATAGAAAATACTCTGTATTGAAAAAACTATTGTTCAAGTATTTACTGTTACCCCTATTAGTAATTACCACTTTGGTTAATGGAAGAAGTGCGTTTGGACAAACCGTTACCATATCACCTATTACTGGCACACCGGGTAATAACGGTACAGCTACAAGCCCTTTACTCTCCGGCGATTCGCAAAAAGCTATTTTTGGCTTTAGTGTGCAAGTAGCAAGTGGGAGTGTAACGTTTAAACAATTTAACATAGCTGCTACCGGCAACAGCACCCCAAGCGCGGTTTTGGCCAATGGTACTTTATACCGAACTACCACTAATACTTACACGGCCGGCGCGGCTGGCAATACCGCTGTTGGCAATGTTAACTTTAATGGCGCTACTTCCGCAGGTATCACTATAACCAATTTAGCTGAAACCATTTCAAGTACTACCAACTTTTACTTTTTAGTGGTTGATGTTATTGGTACAGGCGGCATTCAGCCATCTATAAATAACGATGGCAATAATTATGCTTTCGACACAAATAATGTAGGTTATGGTGCCAGTTCCGGGGCTTTTCCTTTTTATAATTTAAATACAGGCACTGCTTACCCGGTATCACTCACCAGCACCGAGGCCACTACTGCAAATCCTGCTGCGGGAATGACAAGTACTGCAACCAGTTTAACTTCGGGCAGTGCTAATTTGCCATTATTCAGTTTTAGTTTAACCACTACAACCGCGGCTACTTTTACAGCACTTAATATTAACAGCACCCTTGCTACTCTGTCTTCGTACTTCAGTGGCTTTAAATTATATAGCAACACAACCAATACGTTTACAGGTGCTACCCAGGTAGCTACCATGGCCGGAACTATAAGTGGTGGCTTTGTTAAGTTTACCGGCACCATGCTAACATCGGCTACGCCTACTTATTATTTTTTAGTAGGTACCGTTGCATTTACCGGTAGCCCCACGGTGCCCGCTACAGTGCAGTTTAAAATAACAGATGCGCAGGCAACAAACGCGGCCTTAATAAGGTCATTACCAAGTAGCGCAACTTATAATGATTTTACAGCTTATGGCGATACCTATACGCTTAATTATGCCAATGTAACCGTCACTGCCGCACAAAACGGCCTGTCGGGCAGTACCATTACCTCAGGCCAAACAGCTATTGCTATGTTTGGATTTGGCGTAAACGCGGGGACAAGTACTATCACACTTTCCGGGTTTAATATAAACAGTAACACCAGCAGCATTTCAACCTATTTTGGCAACGGTAAGCTATATCGTAATACCAGTAATACATTCACCGGCTCAACGCAAATAGCAGGTGCTGGCGTAGCTGGCACTACAGTTACATTTAGCGGTAATTTCGCCACGGTAACAGGCTTATCGCAATCGGTAGGTGCAGCCAATGTGTATTATTTTTTGGTGGCCGATAATATTGGCGGCGCAACTGGCAGCCCCAGCGTAAACTTTAGCTTTAGCAGCGGCCAAAGCAGTGCTGCCGTTATTGAAAGCAGCCCTAATAGTACCAGCTATAATAATTTTACCATTACAGGTAATTCTTATACACTACCTGCACCTACTGTAAATTTCACTATAAATACCACAGGCGTTAACGCTTCATCATCTATTTTTAACGGGCAAACGGGGGTAGTTTTGTATGGCGTAAATGCTGCACCGACGGGTAATATTTCTATAACGTCGCCTTATATACATTTCAATTCAAGCAATGGTAACCCATTAGGCTATTTCCCGGCAGCAACATTACAGTTATGGGTATCTACATCAGGTTCTTACGCTACGGCCAGCCAGGTTTCGGGCGTTACATTTGATCAAAGCGCAGGTATCCGTGCTTTCTTAAGTAGCACCCTCTCGCTAAGCGCGGGCACTACTTATACTTATTATTTAGTAGGTACTCTTACTCCCGGTGCCAGTACCATGCCCACAACTTTTCCTATAAGCGTTGATGGTATTTTAAGTAATAATGGGGGGTCGTCATTCTCGGCATCCTTGGCAACAACTACTTACAACCTGATTAATGGAAACGTAACTATAGCTGACAATAATACAACCGCTGATGGAATTACGGCAAACTCAAACATAGCGTACGGGCAAACCGGCATTGTTTTATTTGGCTTTCAACTACAAGCTCAGGGTACTTTCACCATTTCTTCAATGAGTATCCCGTCCACTAACGATATGGGGCAATATTTTACCAATGGTAAATTGTACCGCTCTAACGATCAGTTTTTTAGTAATGCCGTTCAGGTTCCGGGGACTATTAGTTACAATTCAGGAAGCGCTGCTAATATATCAGGAATGAGTGAGGCGTTTTCAGGCACTTCTACAACCACTTACTATTATTTTATAACGGCAGACCTGACTGCTACCACTAGCTTTGCTACACCAAAAACTGTAGCTTATAATTTTGCATCAGGCCAAACGCCGGTAGCAATAAGTACCGGATCAAGCTCATTTAATACCTTTACAACAACCCAGGGTAAAACATTTAATATTGTTTCTACCTACGACTGGGTTGGCACTACCAATGATTTTACCAATAAAAGTAATTTCGCGCCTTTTAATGGTAGCCCACCTGTAAGCACACTTCCTAATTCAAGTATAACGGTTTTGGTTGGCGTTAATAAAGCATATACAACAGCACCTTCATTACCAAGCGGTACATCTATAGGTGGTTTATCAATCAGCAATGCAAAAGTAGCCAGCCCTGCTATTACTGTTGCCACGGGTACATCAACACTGGCATCGGGCTTAACTATATTAAATGGCGCAACGGTGACTATAAACGGCCCGGGCACATTAGCCATTGGAAGCAGCGGTGTTTCAAGCACAAGTACATCATCTACACTGGCACTGGCCGGTGGTGTCACAATAAGTAACGCAGGTACTTTTACTACGGGCACCTCATCAAATATAACTCTTGCCGGAAGCAGTACGCTTACAAATTCGGGTACTTTTACTTTAGCTTCAACAGCGCAAATAGGCAGTGTTGCAAACTCTACTATTGCCAATACAGGTACAGGCGTTTTCACATTAGCTTCCGATGCATCAAGCACCGCAGCTATCGGGCAATTAACCGGTACGAGTACAATCACAGGTAATTTTTCGGCACAACGTTTTATTACCGGCGGCGCCGGTAAGCGTGGTTATCGTTTATTATCATCGCCTACTTATACCGGGACAGCAAACAGTAATAATGTATATAGCCTTAACTATGTGGCCAATAGCTCATATCTAACAGGCACAAGTGTTACTACAGGCGGTATTGATAAAGCAGGCAATCCGTCACTCTGGTTATTTAGAGAGAGCTTAACGCCTAATCAATCATCGTTCACAAGCGGCAATTACCGCGGAGTTGGCTCGATGGGAACAACCGGCACATCGAATATCGGGTATTCAATTGATAATGAAACCGGCACTTATAACGTTCCTGTGGGTAACGGTTTTCTTTTCTTTTTCCGTGGGGACAGGACTCAGGCTTCTTTAGCAAATGAAACTATAACCAGTTATGTACCAACAAATACCGTATTAAGTACGCTGGGACCTATTAATACGGGGACTATTACTTTCAAAAGCTGGTATACGCCACTGGTTGGTAATTTGCTTTATACAAACACTACAACACCAGCACCGGGTAACGGTGCCATACGTGGTTATAACCTGGCCGGCAACCCTTACCCAAGTTCCATAAACTGGACAACGGTTAATGCGGCATCGACTAATGTCAGCCCTATCATGTACCAATATAACCCTGCAACCAGCCAGTATGGTTTCTATGATGCTGTTCATTTAACATCATCGCAAAATGTGAGTAATATTATAGGCAGTGGTGAGGGCTTTTTCGTTATTGCAGCCAATTCATCTCCTGCCGTACTTACGTTTACCGAAGCGGCAAAAGCAAGCACATCACAACCTTCTACCCTGTTGTTAGGCGTGCCTGTTGGGGGCAAGGCTGCACCACAATATGTGCATTTAAAAATGGTTAAAGACGCAGTAAATTTTGATGATGTTGTTATTAGTCTTAGCTCAACTGCCGACGAAAAGTATGTAAACAATGAAGATGCTGTACATTTAGCTGGGAACTCTCCACCCGAAACACTAACTGCTTTGTCAAGCGATAGCGTAGGTTTATCAGGCGATGTTATTCCGATGCCAATAGCTAATAAACCGAAGACAGTTAGACTAACGGTAAATGCTACGGCAAGCGGCTTGTATACTTTTAACAGGTCTGAGTTAGTAGGGATACCACCACTATATGAAATATGGCTAAAAGATAATTTGCAAAAAGATTCTTTAGACCTAAGGGCTAATACTAACTATAGTTTCCTTATTGATAAAAATGATGCGGCAACATTTGGCGCCAATCGTTTTCAAATAGTGATACGTGAAAACCCGGCATTAGGGCTACATTTATTAGATTTTACTGCCGATAAAGTAACAGGTGTTAACACCCCGCAGGTGGCCATTAACTGGAAAGTAGAAAATGAATCTAATTACACTACCTTCTATGTACAACGCAGTACTGATGGTGGTCAAACTTTTCAATCTATCGGTAGCCTGCAATCAGACGGCTCGGGTAGTTATTCGTTTGTCGATAAGTCGCCGGTACTAACACAAGATCAATACCGTTTACAGCTAAGCGATGCCGATAATAACCTAACCTATTCAAGTATTGTTACGGTTGAATATGCTATTTTGAGCAATGCTAACCTGGCTACCATTTCTTTATACCCCAACCCGGTACACGATGTGGTGAATATAACTATTACCAATACAACTACGGCTTCAAATGTTTCGTATACAATTACCATAACCAATAGTAGCGGTACAATAATAACAACAGCAACTTCAACACAATCAACTTATCAAAACAATGTAAGTAACCTGCTACCTGGTACTTATTTTATACAGGTGGTAGATAATAACAGTAAAGCCATAGTAGGCAGAAGCAAATTTGTTAAACTATAAAGATAAGTGCGTATGAAAATCAAATCATTTTTAGCAACAACAGCCTTTTTATTATTTATCAGCATTAATTGTTTTGCGCAATTAGAAAACCCTTGTGGTGGTAATGGCGACCC
>Ga0206854_1119_pt1 | contig 21864 bp, 14 predicted proteins | sample Alteio_BWOrgCont_50_FD_152870 | JGI IMG/M metagenome (GOLD analysis project Ga0206854, IMG submission 152870) | Enriched cells from forest soil in Barre Woods Harvard Forest LTER site, Petersham, Massachusetts, United States -... | ecosystem: Environmental > Terrestrial > Soil > Temperate forest >...
CAGTAAGCTGAACTACAGGATCATAGGATTCGTGTTCCCGCCGGAAAGTGCGGCAAGTAAATATACCCTTGAAATCGCATCGGGATATTGCAGTTCCGAAGATTCTTTTGCTAATAACAGGATACAAACCACCGATACCAGCAGTAACAAAATAATAGCGGAAGTTCCCTTTTTTGGCAGCGATTATACCTGGCGGGTTGTCTATACCTTCAAAAATAAAAAAGCAAAAAAAAGCGCCCTGCATCATTTCAGCGCCCAAAGGAATGACCATGCGGACACCAATAATTACCGCTTAAAAATTTTGCAGCCTGCGGTGCGATACAAGGACGCTTATATAAGCCTGGACGCCACCGGCACGCTGTATGATATGGATGGCCACCCGGTATGGTATGTGCCGGACACAAATGGTATCAAAGGCAGTTCTGAGCCGATAGTGGATGGGGGGCGTGTGCAGTGTATCGTGTCGGTTACTCCGTTGCAGATATTATATATTTACGTAGGGGGCCAAGGGCAGACCGAACAGAATTCTGGTGCTGCATCCGGTGGTTGGAACGGAGGAGCGGGCAATAGCGATTGGGCCGCGGGAAGCGGTGGTGAATCTGATGTTCGTTTATCCCCCACGGGAGCTGCCCCAGTAGGTGGCCCATCGGTTACAGGTTATGCTTCAAGTTGCTTGGTGGTAGCCGGCGGCGCAGGTGGCGGCGGGGATTTTTATTCTGACGGCGGATGTGGCGGCGGCCTTACCGGTGGTACCGGGCTGGCAGGCAGCGAATCGAGCCCCGGCGGCGGCGGTACCCAAACCGGCGAAGGCACTGGCGGCTCTGCGACAGGCGGCCAGGGTTTTGGGGCGCATGCAGGAACCTTCAACGGGTCTGGCGGTGCCGGATGGTGGGGCGGTAACTGCTCTACCGGTGAAGCCGGCGGCGGCGGCGGGTCTTCTTATACTAACCCCTCTTATTGCACTGCGGTTACGCATACCCAGTGTTACAGCGGCGCCAATGGCAATGGATATGTAATTATTTGCCCGTTATGCTCAATACCCCAGCCGGGTACAATTACCGGCTTACCCACTGGCCCAATATGTGCCCCCGGTCAAAACTATGCTTTGACCTTCCAGACGCTAGGTCCTGGCGGCGGTAGCTGGTATAGCTCTAATACGGGGGTTGCATCGGTTTCCAATACCGGTGTCCTCACCAGCGTTGCAGCAGGTACTTCTATAATCAGTTATGGGCTTACAGTTTCCTGCGGCTTTACTTCTGCTACGGTTACTGCTACGGTACAGGCCACGCCCTCTCCGATCTTCCAGACTGGCGGCGCTGCTCCTTTCTGCGCAGGCGCCACCACTACTTTAAATAATACAGACCTCACTACAGGCACTTGGGTCAGCGGCAATACAATACTCGCCACGGTTACGCCCACAGGCGCCACCACAGGTACTGCGGTGATTGTTAATGGCTTAGGCGGCGGTAACCCAGTTATTACCTATACGGAGGCAGATGGCTGCTCCACCACATATACTACAACCATCAACCCGGCGCCCTTTGGCATCAGCGGGGTGCCGAGCACGGGCTTGTGCGTTGCTGCGGCTGTTACTTTAAGTGACGCCTCCCCGGGGGGTACCTGGCTCAGTGAGTTCCCTACACTCGCTACGGTCAATTCCGGCGGTATGGTTGTTGGCGGACACCAGGGAGCGGCAGTAATAGATTATACGGTAGCCGGTTGTTCTGCGGTTACCACCATAAATATAAATTCACTGTCCCCGACTTATAGCATTACCCCGGGTGGCGCTGCAAGTTATTGTACCGGAGGCCCGGGCGTGGCCATTGGTTTAGGTAACTCCAGTGTGGGCGTATCTTATACTTTGTACGACAATGGGGTAGCAGTGCCAGGTTTGGGGTCAATAGCAGGCAATGGCGGCGCTTTAAGTTTTTCTTCACAAACAGCAATTGGTAATTATACGGTAGAAGGCGTTAATGGCGCCGGCTGTGTAACTAATATGAGCGGGACAACTACGGTTTCCATAAGCCCACCCCCAATGGTTTTTACATTATCGGCAACCAACGGCGGCAACTACTGCGCCCCAGGCGGCGTTGATATTATGCTCAGCGGCACACAGGAAGGGTATGGTTATTACTTATACCAGGTAGGGGTTACGGGGGCTTTGCCTTCAGGTTCCCCCGAGCCGTATATTAATTCCAGCGATCCTACTTCCCCCCCTATTGACTGGGGCAACTATTTTGGTCCCAGCGATATATACTTTACCGGCAGCGGTACTAGCTATTTTGCCACGGCATTTAATTTGTCATCCGGTTGTTCGGATACAATGACTGGCCTGATTACGGTTAACATGAATGAGGCTCCGACGGTGCAGAATGTTAAGCCTGAGTCGGGAGTTGCGGTTTTCTGTGCCGGTGGCACGGGGGTGCATATCGGCCTTGATAATTCCGTTCCCGGCGTTAGTTACCAGGTCTTTAACGGTGCGGTACCCGGGATTACGCTTCCCGGCACAAACTCATCGCTTGATTTTGGCGGTAATTTCCACGGCGGCGACTATTCAGTGGTAGCAACAAATCCAATAACGGGGTGTACCACGAATATGAATGGTACTGTTACCGTTGATTCCAATGCTTTGCCTACTGTTTATACGGTAGGGGTTAGCGAAGGCGGCGTGGTGAGCGCTAGTGGCTCCCGCTGTTTTGGAACGGCAGGTCTTCCCATTGTTTTAAATGCGAGTGATAATATTGTGAATTACCAGGTTTATCTCGGCGGCGTAGCGGTTGGCCTTCCTATAGGCGGCACGGGTGGCCTTACGGATACGCTCGGCACCTATTACACCGGAGGTAATTATACCGTGGTGGGTACAAACGTAACCACCGGTTGCAGCAGCAACATGGCATCTTCGGCTACGATTACGGTAAATCCGTTACCAGCAGTTGAAACGGTATCTGGCGGCGGTAATTACTGCGCAGGCACTACCACCGGCACCAGCGTAATGATAAGCCCGACACAGCCGGGCATCAGCTATCAAATAATAAATTCGGGCACACCGGGGGCTGCAATGACCAGCACCGGCGGCACGCTCACGTTCCCTCCCACGACCATGGTTGGTTTTTATACGGCACAGGCTACGAATACGGTAACCGGTTGCATGAGTGACATGGACGGCAGTGCTACTATATTGGTGAATCCTTTACCGGAAGTGGATACTGTGACGGGTGGCGGGTCTTATTGCATCGGCGGGCCCGGCGTCCATGTTGGCCTCGATTTCTCCAGCTTGGGCATCAAGTACCAGTTATATAATGGAACTTCAATGGTGGGAGGGGCTGTTGAAGGCGCCAATTCCGCTATTGACTTTGGCGTAAAAAGTGCTGCCGGCAATTATACTGTAATGGCGACCAACGACCATACCGGGTGTAACAATAGCATGTTTGGCAGCAACCCAATTGTAATCAATCCATTGCCCACAGCTTTTGCGGTGAACTTGGGTGGCAGCTATTGCGCAGGCGGCACGGGCGTTCCCGTAGGGCTGGCAGGCTCAAATACAGGGATAAACTACCAACTGTATAATGGGACTACACCGGCAGGTTCTATGGCTGGTTCCGGGACTGCTATAAGTTTTGGCGCGCAAACTGAACCAGGAACTTATACCGTGATAGCTACGAATGCTACTACGGGTTGCACCCTGCATATGACCGGCAGCAGGGCGGTAACCATTAACGCCACGCCTACTACTTATAATGTTACCGGCGGCGGAAGTTTTTGCTCAGGCGCTACCGGCGTACATGTGGGTGTGAGTGGTTCCAATACCGGCGTTTCTTACCAATTATTTAATGGAAGCGGAATGTTTGGCGATGCGGTTACAGGCACAGGGTCAGCGATTAGTTTCGGGACATTGACCACCCCGGGCGTTTACACTGTATTCGCTACTAATTCCATTACAGGTTGTACCAATAATATGGAAAGCAGCGCTGAGATTGTCGTTAATCCTTTGCCTACCGTTTATTCAGTAACTGGCGGCGGGAATTATTGCCAGGGCGGCGTAGGCGTGCATATCGGGCTGAGCGGTTCTACTACTGGGCTCAGTTACCAACTTTATAATTCATCGGTAGTGTCCGGCAGCGCCGTAACAGGCCTTTCCGGTGCCCCGCTTGATTTTGGCTTGGAAACTGCTACCGGAACTTATACGGTATTTGCTACAAATACAATTACTGGATGTACCAGTAATATGTCCGGCAGCAAGACCATTAATATTAATACATTGCCGGTTGCTTATACGGTTACGGGCGGCGGCAGCTTCTGCGCTGGCGGCACAGGACAGCCAGTCGGACTTAGCGGTTCTACACCGGGCAACAATTATAGTTTGATGAACGGCAGCACTATGGTAAACATGGTAACTGGCACAGGCGGGTCGCTGAATTTTGGCCCGCAGACAATGTCCGGCACTTATACGGTAATGGCCACTAACCCGGCTACGTCTTGCACAAATAACATGCTCAGCGATGCAGCAGTGGTGGTTAACCCATTGCCCAATGCTTATAATGTGACCGGCGGCGGCAGCTATTGCTCCGGTGGCACAGGGGTTAGCGTTGGTTTGATAGGCACTGATTTTTATGGTATTAACTACTATTTTGTCAACGGGATGGATTCGCTTGGTGCGCCAATAGGCGGCACGGGTTTTGCTATCAACAGGCTCCAAACACTTGCCGGGACTTACACCATGAGGGCCATAAATACGGTTACCGGTTGTTCAAATAATATGACCGGTAACGCCACTGTAACGATTACTCCTACTGTTGTTCCTTCCATAAACATTGCAAATGCAGCGGGTAGTACAGTATGCGAAGGGATGCCGACAACCTTTACGGCTGCCATCACGAATGGCGGTTCATCGCCTTCTTATGAGTGGCTGGTAAATAGTGTTGACGAAGGGGATGCCGCTACCTTTACTTATGTTCCGGCAAACGGGGATATTGTTACCGGGCAGCTTACGAGCAGCGCTACTTGCCCTGCCCCGGCAACTGTAACCAGTTCTATGACCATGACCGTGCTGAATTACGTGCTTCCATCAGCAACAGTAACAGCAAATCCGGGTAGTACCGTATGTTCGGGCACACCTGTAACATTTACGGCTACAACGGCAAATGGCGGCACCGCCCCTTATACCGAGTGGTTAGTGAACAATTTGTATGCAGGGAACACTACGAACACCTATAACTATACCCCTGCAAATGGCGACGCAGTAATGCTGATGCTGGTAAGCAACCAGAAATGCCGCAGCTCCGATACCGTTTACAGCACAAGCATAGTAATGGCTGTTGATTCGCCGTTTGTACCTACGTTCACTGTTTCTTCCCACCCCGGCCCGGTAGTTGTGGGCGTAGGGCAGAGTGATACATTGAGGGCACTGGTTACCAATGGCGGCGTGAGGAGCCTTTCTTACCAATGGTATATAGATGGTAACCTGGTACACGGCGCGGACACCTACAGGCTGATTGTGGACACCATTTTCAATAATGATTCTGTTACCTGCGTTATTTCAGCATCAGGCGATTGTGGCAACGCTTCGGGCACAGCCGGCGTAAGGGTTCATCTTGAAAACTTGGGCGTACAGACAATTGCATCAGGTAGCAGCATTATCAGGCTGATCCCCAACCCTAACAAGGGCGACTTTACCGTAACAGGTACATTAAACACGAATGATAATGAAGAAGTAACCTTGGAAGTAACGGATATGCTTGGCCAAGTAGTTTATACCAATAAGGTATTGGCTTCAGGCGGCAGTATCAACCAAAGCATCCAGCTTAGCAATAGTTTGGCTAATGGGATGTATTTGTTGAATTTCCGTTCTGCAACTGAAAATTCAGTATTCCATTTCGTGATTGAGAAATAAGATTTCTTTTAGAAAATAAAAAAAGGCTGCCCCGAAAAGGCAGCCTTTTTTTTGGCTCAATTGGAATATACTACACTACTTTCTTTCCTTTCATTGCGTCTTTCAGGGCTGCGTCCATAACCCGTTCGGCATAAGGGCGGCTTACGTCATTTAATATTTCAGTTTCGTGCTGTATGCGGTCTTTATTTTGCGCGGCCATTGCATTGCGGAGTGCTTTCATTCTTTCGGTCGTTAGCTCCGCTTCTTCATCGGTAAGCATAACGCTGTATTTCGAGAGGAACTTTTCAGTGGTGTCCAGCATTTGTTGCGCTTCGGTGGTAGCTTCTACCAATGCCCGGGTTGTCATATCGTCTTTGGCGTGGGTTAGGGAATCCAGCAGCATTTTTTCCACTTCTTCATCGGTGAGGCCATACTGCGGTTTTACGTCTATGCTTTGGGCCACACCGCTGCGCAGTTCTTTTGCACTCACTTTCAGGATGCCGTCGGCATCTATGAGAAAAGTAACTTCCACCTTGGGCATCCCGGCAGGCATTCCGGGTATCCCGGCAAGGTCGAACTCCGCAAGTTTGCGGTTGTCGCGCACCAAGTCGCGCTCCCCTTGGTAAACAGATATGCGCATACCGCCCTGGCCGTCTTTTTGCGTGGTGTATTGCCTGCCTGCTTTTCCGGGGATCTTTGAGTTACGGGGTATCAGCACGTCCATAAGGCCGCCCATAGTTTCTATGCCCAAGGATAGCGGCGTAACGTCGAGCAGCAGCATTTCGGTATTGTTACCGGCCAGTATATCGGCCTGCACCGCCGCGCCGAGGGCCACAACTTCGTCGGGGTCAAGCTTGTCATATACTTCCATGCCGAAAAACTTACGGACGCTTTCTTTCACTAGTGGCACCCGCGTTGAGCCGCCCACCATTACGACCGCGTCTATTTGTTCCGTTTTCAGCCCTGCGTCTTTGAGGGCGTTGCGGCAGGCTGTAATGGTGCGCTCTACCAATGGCTGTACGAGGTCGTCAAATTCTTGCCGCGTGATGCGCACAGGGGTGCCGTTTATTTCGCCTTCATACACCTCATGGGAGCTCAGGTGTTTTTTGGCTGCTTCCGCAGTTATCCTTAATTGCTGTTTTAGCGGCCTGTCTAACGAGCTTCCGATACCTAAATCCGAGTTTCCTTCGCCGGGGTCTTCCTGCCAATATTGGGCCAGGAGGTTATCCATATCGTCCCCGCCGAGGTAGGTATCGCCGTGGGTTGACAATACTTCGAAAATGCCATTGTTAATGGTAAGAATGGATATATCGAAAGTGCCGCCGCCGAGGTCATAGACCGCTATCGTTTTTTCCTCGCCTTGCTTTGCGCCCAGTCCATAGGCGAGGCTTGCCGCCGTGGGTTCGTTAATAATGCGCAATACATCGAGCCCTGCCAGCCGGCCCGCGTCGCGGGTTGCCTGCCGCTGCGCGTCGTTGAAATATGCCGGGACGGTGATCACCGCCTTGCTGACAGGCATTTTTAAAATATGCTCCGCGCGGGTTTTTAATTCTTTCAGTATGAATGACGACAGCTCTATGGGGGAATAAAATTTTTGCCCCACCTGTATCTTCACCAATGCGTCCGTATCGTCGTCAATAACATGGTAAGCAAAAAATCCGGCGTCCTTGCTCACGTCTTTGTATGATTTACCCATCAGCCGTTTTACAGAATAAATGGTGCGTTCCGGCTCCGCGACTAATAGTTCTTTGGCGGCATTGCCCACGGTAACATTCCCATTTTCATCAAAATGCACGATAGAAGGCGTTAATGACAACCCGTCAATATCCCTTAGCGCGATTGGTTCGTGCGTGTCGCCCCTTACAATGGCGATGAGGCTGTTTGTAGTGCCCAGGTCTATCCCTACTATTATATCTTCTTTCAGCAGGCTGCCGGTGGCTATATTAATGGCTATTTTGCCCATAACATTTATTTTGGGCAAAGGTAGTTTTTTAAATGGCTCAATGGCTTAATGGCACAATGCGGGAATTAATGTGCAAATACGGGGAATGCCGAACGTGCATTATATTTTCAGTATATGTTCCCATTCCGCTTTAGTAGGTAGTTTTCCTTTTAAATTTTTTGGTAATTCTTTAGTAAGGGTATATTCAGCCACCCCTATTGGTTTTGATGCAATTTTTAGGGCATATTCCACTTCCAGGTTATTTTTATCCGGCACTAATAAAATCCCGATGCTTGGCTTGTCGTCGGGTTGTTTTAACTGCTCGTCCACCAATTCCAAATAGTAATCCAGTTTACCTACAAACTCGGGTTCAAACTCCACTGTTTTTAACTCAATGGCAACGATACATTTTAATATCCGGTGATAGAATAAGAGGTCAATAAAATATTCTTTTTTGCCGAGGCACAGCTTATATTGGTTACCGATAAAGCAAAAACCATAACCCAATTCGAGCAATAGCCTTTTTACATTTTCTATCAGTTTCTTTTCCAAATCCCGTTCGGAAACTGGTTGGTTAATATCTAAGAAGTCTAACGAGTAAACACTTTTTATGGATTCCCTCGCTTGTTCAAGTAGGTTTGCCGGTAAAGCCAATTTGAAATTATGTTGTTTTGGATTCGCTAAAAAATGGTCATAAGCATCTGCTTTTATTTGATGCAGCAACACAGAGCGGCTCCATCCATTTCTTAAAGTAGCGTTTAGATAAAACAGGCGTGCCTCTATATCTTTTGTCTTTTGTAAAATAAGAATGTTCTGGCCCCACGGCACTTCTAAAATAAATTGTTTAAGATTTTCTAAATGTGAAACAGGCTGTTTCATATTTGGTGCTTTTACATTTGAAATAATTTGGTTCTTATTCGGTGTTTTTAAATGTGAAACAGGTTGTTTCACATTTGCCGTTTCGTCATTTAAGTACATGGCATACTCCTCATAAAACTGTCGCATGAGCCTAAGATTACGGGGCGACCAGCTTTGCCCGATGCCAATCTTTGCCTGTAAATCAGAGCTTAAGGTTTCAACAACAGCATTGCCCCACCCATATTGTTGCTGCCTGTTAATAATCAGTTTGCCAATTTCCCAATACATTATGTTAGCCGTCCGTTGAACAGTTCTCGCAGCATATTCCCGCGATTGCTGCACTACCTGTGCGACTTCATCTACAAAGGATTTGTAAGCTTTATTTTGTTCGGGTTTCATTTTCTTCCGCTTAATTTTTTTGCATTCGAGGGCTCCTTTAAGTCAAAAGTAATTAACAAATCTACATATTTTATTCAGGGTTAACCACAAAATTTCAATCTTTTCCTAAAAAATTGCCTACGGTGCATAACCAAAAATTAAATCTTATTTATCCTCAAAAATGATTTCTTTCTTTCGTGGGAAAATATAACTTTACAGTTAAACATGCCTGCAGATGAGAAAACCATTACTTCTTTTATCTTACGCATGTTTTCTGCTGCCCGCAATCCTCGCGGGTTGCAGCACGAGCCACCAGGCGGTTAAACAAAAAGATACCGTTACCAAAACGTCCACAGACCCCAGGGTCATTGACAGCATTTATATAGCGCTTCACCCTCGGCATGTAGTGGGCAAAGACTGGGTTGCGCTGCAGCAAAGCCCGTTTATGCCAATGCCGGGAACAGGTATGGACGCATTAGAAACCGGGAACTTTGGAAGCATAAATTTGGTACAGGAACCCTTCCTGGTTGCCGTTAAAAAAAACAAACTGAAAAAACCTGTTTCTATTGCCTCACGCAAACAAGGGAAGGCAGACCAATCTGCTTTGGCGGCGGCAAACCCTGATAAGGCTATCATAAATGACCAGCAGGTAAGGTCAGATACCATTGATTTAAGGGATGCTTACCAGCCGGGAAATGCCAAACAGGACACGGCAGATAATAAAGAACCTGCCGCGATAGCAATTAGCAAGCCTGCCAATTTGGCTAATCCCGCGCCGCCTATTGAAAACAGTGAAGAAACAAGTGATGAATCTAAGCCGCAGCCCGCGGAAGATATGGACGCCGTGATTGGTAAATATGCCGTAATGATAAGCGTGGAGCCAAAAGAAATCACCAATTACCCGCTATTCCGGTTTATTGACGAATGGTATGGCACGGAATACAAGTGGGGCGGGGAAGACAATATGGGTATAGATTGCTCGGCATTTTCGCAAAAGCTGTATGAGCGTGTGTATGACATAGATATAATGCGCACCACGCGGGAACAGCACAGGAGCTGCGAGCGGCTTAAAAACTCATCGGAAGCCGAGCAAGGCGACCTTGTATTTTTCCGGATACACCACTTCCGTATTTCACATGTGGGCGTTTACCTCGCAAACGGCTTCTTTGTCCATTCCTCGTCCTCCCAGGGCGTTGTGATCAGCAACTTAAAGAGCAAGTATTGGCGCAGGCGCTTTGCTGGCTGCGGCAGGATAGCCAAGAATGACCCGGAAACAGAATCTGAAAGCATCCCGTGATTATTGGAACACGGATAATTATTAAAATCCTCAATGAAAAATTAATAAAGCAACTTTAAAGCAGTTCAGTCAAAAAAAGTGTTAATTTCGGTAAATGAAAACCAGCGCATGGGAAAAACGTGCGCTTACCAGCTAAAATGAAACGGACACTGCTTTTGTGGTTATTTGTCTCCATTGCAGACATAAGTTTGTGCCAGCAAGGTTGGGTGTACAATGGCAATTTTAATTTTGGCTGTAACTACACCATTAATTACAGCAGGGGCAGCACCGCTTTCCCGGGCCTTAAACTGTTTTGCGGCTTTGTGGCTAATGGCGTTTACAAAGACCATTTTATCCTCAATTATGGCCCCTCCCTGTCGTTCTACACCAAGTCCATAGGGGCTAATTTGAACCCGCTCATTTCTGACGTGCAGATAGACTTCACCAATTCATTTTCTTTTGGCGCGGGGGCAAACGACCTGCCTTACTTTAAATTTTTCAGGACATTCGACAATGGCTCTTACTACAATGTGATGATTGATAAAGATTATGCGTTCCTGCTGAGTAGCAACTTTATCCTCAACAACCATAACCGCAACCAGGTAAATGGTTCCATATCCTTGTCCACGCCCGATGTTACGCTTAATTATTACAACGACGGCGGCGCGCCTTTTTACCGCATACCCATAGCCGATAACTTGGACAGGTACTGGACGGGCGGTATCGCTTTGTTTGTGCACAACCCCAATAATTACAACACCGTTGAGTTGAGCTTCGACCAGTTTACAGGTTACAGCCCTTTACTGTTTGAGGCTTGCAATATGCTGGGCATATACATCCCAAATTACAACCTGGAATACGACGAAAGCACGCATGGGCCTAAGCCCACCAACTACAATACCTCTATGTACGATATGAAGGTGTTTCTGATAAAAGGGTACGGTATTGACGTTGGGGCAATGGGCGCACTCAAGGCAACTTCTTACAAAAAGCTAAAAGAGATGTATTTCGGCTTGCAGGATGTCATACACTTAAAGGGCGGATTTTCACTCCATCCCAATAACGACATCCAGCATTTTTTCATAGGCGGGGTGTACAATAATTTTAATAATGTTTCGCTTAAATAAAATATTATTTTTCCTGTCGGCGTGCGCCCTTGCCGGGTGCTCGCCTAAATATATCCCGTTCAACACGGATAATTTTGCCAACCTGTCTTTTTACCAGAACATGCCCGATATTTTAGATAAAAGTTTGCGGATAGACTCTTTTATAATGTACGAAGCCACGTTTGCCGAGAAGCCTTATGAGGGGTATTATGTGATAGACTACTCCGAAGTGAACGAGCAAAACGATAAAAACATACTCCACTACAAACCCTTTAAAGGCAATTACCAAAAGTTGTTCCTTTTAAAACTGGTAACATACCCAAAAGACTCCATAACCCTTTATTTTTCACTGAAATACAATGAATTTGATGAATGTATGGGCTTTGGCCCTGCCTACATGGGCGTGATGGATGAAAGCCGGAAATTGATATACTTTAATAGCGAGCTATACACTAAAAATAAAAAAAGCATATATAGCCTAAGGAAAAGAAACCTGCCGTTACAGTTATATATGACCGCCAATGAAATGATACCGGGGTGCGACATCAACATTGAAAAAATGATTGTGGAAAAATCGTTTGAAATAGGCAATAACGTGGTCATAGACATACCCCGCATATTCAGGGATTCCTTTGCCCTCCGGTTTGAATATTACGACCGGGAAAGGATAAAATGACGCACAATTTGATTAAAGTAATATTTGCTCTGTGATTAATCTTTCAAAAGATTTCAATATTTTTGTTGTTAAAAGAGATACTTTATGGGGTTCGTTTATGCGGATATTGAGCTAATAAATGGCATACTCCCGGAAAATCTCGTCAGACATGCACCATTCCTCATTTTTATCACGAAAAAGGGTATTGATAATTAGATGTGGGTATGATTCCTGGATCAGGGAAGATACCAATACATTTGTATCAATGACGAGCCTTTGCATTTTCCCTTACAGCTTTAACTTCTTCGTCTATTTCATCCATTGTAATTTCAGACAGTCCATATTTTTCGGCAAGTTTCACGCACTCTTTAAGGGTTTCCTGTGCCATTTTTCTGTTTACCAGATCAAGAAAATCAGGGAATGAAAGATTGTCTTTTCTGATGCCAAATTTTTTATAATCTAAATCTGAAATAGAAACATTAAGTGTTCTCATTGCAGTAACTATTAATATTGCAAAGTTAGGGAATATTCATTGAATAGGTTTGCGTTTTTGTTCGATGGCTTTAAACATTTCTGCTGCGGGAATATCTGTTATAAATTGATTTTTCATTGTTCCAATTTAAACTAAAATTACAAAGATTATTTGGGAAAGATAAATGGAATGATGCAAATTTTAACTGGTCTGCTCAGAATGAGAAGGGGTGAACACTGCAATACCACCATAAGACAATTGATTGTTTTTGCCATTGGATAAATGACTTTACCATTTCCCAGTTTGAGAAGAAATTGGTATCTTTGATACGGTTATGCGGATTATTTCAAAAAGTACTTTAAAAGCATTTTGGGAACAACCTGGATATTTCGATGCTGAAAAGGAACTGATAAATTGGCACAAGGCAATAACAGAAGGCATTTGGAACACACCGAATGATATTGTAGCATTTTTTAATGGTGCCGATATAGTAGGTAATGGAAGGATTGTTTTTAATATATGCCATAATAAATATAGGTTAATCGTTCTTTTTAAATATAAAATTCAAATTGGTTTTGTAAGGTTTATCGGAACTCATAAACAATACGATTCAATAACGGACATTAAAAATATATGAATAAATATGAAAACAAAAGTAATTGAAATCAGGGCAATAAAGACTGAAGAGGATTATTTAAATACAATGAAAACAATTGAGACATTGTTAGATTGCGAACCGGGGAGCAAGGAGGAAAATACGCTTGAAGTGCTTTCTATTCTTGCAGACGAGTATGAGAAGAAAAACACTCCTATCGCTGACCCTGATCCGATTGAATACATTAAATATTGTATGGAGCATACCAGCATCTCTAAAAAAGACCTAACCAAATACTTGGGCGGCACTGACCAGCTTTCGGAAATTTTAAACAGGAAAAAACCGCTTACCTTAAAAATGATTAAAAATCTTTATAATCATTTGCATATCCCTGCTGATTTATTGTTGGCATCGTAACAAAGAATTGGCATAATTCTAATTAGCATTATGCCAAAATAGGACAGCTAACTATTCTATCTGCGAGGCAGATGCAGCACCATCATCATCCGCCGCGGGGGATTAAACTATCTCAATACCCGTTTTCAGTATTTCTTCTACAAACGGGTCTTTATCAACATCAAAATCTTTAGTATTGTAAGTGCGTGGCTGTATGCTATTCAACTTGGGATGTTTTGATAGCAAACGGGAGATTAACATCACATCATCAAAACCAATACCGGTAAATTCATCTGCAATAATTGCTACATCAATATCGCTGTATGTATGCTGTTGGTTTCTGGAATATGAACCATAAAGCACCATCTTATTAAGATGGAAACCAGATTGTTTCATTTCACCGGCAAACATTTTCAAGTTAGAAATTACAGATTCTCTAGTAACCATATTCTTTTCAGCTATGCAAAAATAATAAATAATTGCTACAATTCATTTTATATCTGTAAACAAAAACTCCCCCTTGCGACCGAAATTATCCGTTTTATAGCAAAAAAAATCCCGCGCCAAACCAGCGCGGGATTTTTATTTAATAATATACTGATTAACCAATTAACCAATTAACTCAAAACTACGCCAGTTTCTTCAGTTCTTCGATATGCGATTCACGGTTTATTTCCTGTTTCAGGCTGCCGCTCTTGTCGGTATCCACAAGTATGGGGGATGCCACAAATATGGAGGAGAAAGTACCCGTGATAATACCAATCAGCATGGCGAAGGCAAACCCGCGCGTAACCTCGCCGCCCACCACAAACAATATCAGCACCACGATGAATACCGTGAGCGAAGTCATTACGGTACGTGGCAGCGTGTCATTAATGGCGCGGTTGATAACGCTCGTCTTGTCTTCATTCGGCGATTTGCGGAAATACTCGCGGATACGGTCGAACACGATAATCGTATCATTCATCGAGAAACCGATTACCGTAAGGATAGCCGCAATGAAGTGCTGGTTTATTTCCATGGCAAAAGGAACGCGGTGGCGGAAGAAAGAGAACACTGCCAGGGTTGCGGCCACGTTAAAGATCAGCGACACAAAAGTACCCAATGAATATTGCCATTTGCGGAAGCGCAGCAAGATGTAAATGGATATGGCCAGCAAAGAATAGATGGTCGCCCACTCGGCGCCCCTGATGAGGTCGTCGGAAATAGTAGGCAGTACCGTCTGGGAGCTAAGGATATAATTGTTCTCAAAATCCTGTATCGTAACGGTGGCGGGTATAAACCCTTCCTTGGTCAGCCCTTCATACAATTTTCCCAGCACCTGCTGCTCCACTTGCCCCGGTTGCTTGATGAGGTACGAAGTAGTGATATTGATGGTGTTGTCGCTGCCTATTGTTTTTACGGTAGGGTATTCGTTGAAGTAACTATGCAGTTTTTGGCTTATGGCGGTTACTTCATAATTCTTGTCAAACTTCACCGTGTAGCTGCGCCCACCTGAAAATTCAACCCCGTAATCAAAACCGTTGAAAAGCGAGGCAATACCGGCAAGCAATACGATACCGGCAACAATATAGGAGTATTTCCGCTTGCTCATAAAGTCAAAATGCGCTTTATGGAACACCGCTTTGGAAACAGGGGTAAAGTATTTAAAATGACGGCCCTCTTTGTTAGTCCAGATGTCTTTTATCAGGCGGGATACGAGGATACCGCAGAACAATGAAATGGAGATACTCAATAACTGTGTGGTGGCAAAGCCCAACACCGGCCCAAGCCCGAAAGTGAACAGGATGGCGGCGGTAATCAACTGGGCCATATGCCCGTCGAGCACGGGGGCCATAGACCGTTTATAACCGTCTATGATGGCCTGCTGGTGGTTCTTGCCCAGCGCCAGTTCCTCCTTGATTCGTTCAAAAATAAGCACGTGCGCGTCAACCGCCATACCGATACCCAGTACCAACCCCGCGATACCCGGCAGCGTAAGCGTGGCGTGCAATGCGGAAAGGATACCCACGGTGAAGAAAAGGTTAAGCGTAAGGGAAATACACGCTACCCAGCCGCTGGTGCTGTAGTAAACGAGCATCAAAACGAAAATGGCAAGGAATGAAAGGGCTATGGCGTTGAAGCCGGCCTTGATTGATTCCGCACCCAGCGTAGGGCCTACTACCTGCTCCTGTACGATGTGCGCGGGGGCGGGCAGCTTGCCCGATTTAAGTATGTTGGCAAGGTCTTTGGCCTGCTCGTCGGTGAATGAGCCCGATATTTCCGTGCTGCCGGTAGAAATTTCATTGTCAACGCGGGGGCAGGAATAAACATGGTCATCAAGCACCACGGCAACATAGCCGCCGATATTGTGCCCGGTCATTTCTTTCCAGATGTGCGCCCCTGAAATGTCCATATCCATGTTTACGTCCGGTTGCCCGTTGAGCGGGTTGTAATCGGCGTGGGCCGTTGTGATGTGGTCGCCTTCCAGGCGCGCTATGCCGCCGGGGGGCATCTTTATGGCATACATCGGGAGCCGCGAGTTGGGGTCATGGGCTTTCCCTGTGGCTTCCGCGCCATACAGGAAGTGCACGTTCGATGGCAACTTGTTTTTTATTATGTCCAGGGCCAGGTACCTGCTCACCTTGGCTGTATCTTTTTTCAGCACGTAGCCTACCACGGGGCTTTGGTAATATCCGTCCTGCTGCGAGGCGTTGGGCATTACGAGTGAACTAAGCGGGTATTTTTTGGCTTCTTCCTGAGCTTTATTTTTTGAGGTGTCCGTCCCGCCTTTATCGGTCTTTGCGCCGGCCAGCAGCCCTTTCAGGCTCCCGGTATCGCTACCGGGGGTTTTTGATGAATCAGCGGCTACGGCGTTTTGGGTAGTATCCCCGCCCGTAGTGTCTTTTGCACCAGACAGGTAAGCGGCAAGCGATTCGTTTGCAGCCCCTAATATCGGGCCTATCTCCTGGTTGGTATAGGTGTCAAAGAATTGCAGCTTTGCCGTGGCCTGAAGGTAAGACCGAACACGCTCCGGATTATGCACCCCGGCAAGCTCCACGGTGATGATGCCCTTTTTCTCATCCAGGTTCACGTTGTTGTTAGCTACCCCGAATTTATCAATACGGGTCATGATTACATTGTACGTGCGTTTTACGGCGTCTTTCGCTTCGGTATTAATTACCTGGAGCACCTGTGCGTTGGTGGAACTGCGGGTTATATCCTTTTCCTGTGGTTTTGTAAACAGGTAAGCCATATTCACGCCTGGGTTTTCCTTCTCGTAAGTTTCACCGAAGAGCACAACAAAATTAGCCTCGCTGTTTGCCTTGGCGGTGTTTGCGTCATTGATGGCCTTGTTGAGCGCCGGGTCCCTCGGGTTGTTCGACATCGAGCGCACCAAGTTATCTAAGCTAACCTCAAGCGTTACGTTCATACCCCCTTGCAAGTCCAGCCCTAGGCTAAGCTCTTCGGCTTTTGCGGCCTGGTAGGTATATTTCTTTAGCACCGGTACGCTGAATATCACTTCGCCCTGCATACTATCCGTAATAGTCTGGTACAGGGAATCCTCGCGTTTTTTCATTTCGTCGGCATTTGCCGGTGGTATGCCCGCCATAGCTTCGCGCGTGGCCTGCGCCCGCATCTTTTTCTCCTCGTTGCGGACAATCATTGTTAAAGAAAGCTGGTACAGCGATATCAATATCAGCGCGCCCGTGAAAAACTTCACTAAACCTTTTAAATGCATGGGTTATTGTTAAATTATCTTCGTAAAATTTTGAAAATGGGTGGCAAAGATAGGATTTAATATAAAAAAATAAAGCCTTTCCCAAACTTTACATTGATTTTCATAAAAATAATTGTATAAAAACATTCGGAAAAGCCAAAAAACAGGCTATATATTATTGCTTTTATGTTGGTTTGCTGTGTCTTTTTAATTTAATGGAATTTAAAAGATATGTTTATCCAGCGTTTCAGACAATCCTCCTACGCTGAAAAAGCCCTTGTGGGCGAGACAAAATACATCTTCAATTCCCCCTTATTCTTCGCCTCAATTTCTCCCCTGTATGCACACGTAAATTTATCCTTCACCAACTCATAGGTGGTTTGTGAAATATTGATCTTGCCTGATTCACTGTTTTGCTCCATACGCGCTGCCGTGTTTACGGTATCGCCCCAGATGTCATAAGCGAATTTTTTTACGCCTACTATGCCGGCTACCACGCTGCCGCTATGGATACCTATACGTATTTGAAAAGTGTTGTTCCCTAATTTTGTCAGCCTGTCTTGCATAAATGCGTTTATTTCTATGGCTGCCCTTACCACATTTTCCGCATGTTTGGGATCGGCAAGGGGCAGGCCGCATACGGCAAGGTAGGCGTCGCCGATGGTCTTTATTTTTTCGATGTTGTATTTTCCGGTAATTTCATCAAAAGCTTTGAAGCAGGTATGGAGTTCATCTATCAATCCTTGCGGGGTCATGCGCTCCCCGGCACTGGTGAAGTTTACAAAATCCGTGAACAACACGGTTACATTATCGAAGTGCCGGGCTTTTGTGCTGCCGTTGAGTTTAAGCTCATTGGCCACTTCCCCCGGCAATATATTCAGTAGCAAGGTATCCGATTTCTTCCGTTCCGTTTCAGACTTGCCGCGTTCTTTTACGATGAAGAAAGAAAAGCTTGCCAGCAGTAGTATGCCCGCTATACCCATGTAGGTATAACTCTGTTGCCGCTGCAACTGTATATGCGTTATCTTTTCTTTGGCATCTGTCTTCAAGCTATCAGCAAGACGCTGCCGCTCGTATTCATTTTTCATGCCCATTTTCATGATTTTCTTGTCATTCTCCGCCGAGAAAACAGAGTCTTTGATTGCCCGGTAGTTATCGGCGCTTTCCAGCGCCTTTTTGTAATTACCGGTTAGCCTGTATGCCTGCGCAAGCCCTTCATAACAAGCCTGCAATACGCTCGGCGCGTTTATTTCTTTACCTATCTCAAGCCCCCGCAACAGGTAATCAATGGCATTGCGCAGCCGGGCAGCTTTACCTACCGGTATTTCCACTGCTGCGGGCTGAAATTTCCCTTCCGGGATTTCGCCGGATTGTCTAATCACTCCTGCCTTTGAAGGGGTGTCTGTAACCAACGATAGATACGTATTGCCAATATTCATTAATATATATGCGGCTCCCCTTTTATCCCCTGTTTTTCCATGCATCTTTAAACCATTTTGTAAATAGGTTATCGCCATCGTATAGTTTTTCTGAGTTTCATAAACATTGCCGATATTCCCGGTAACAATTGCAACCCCATTTTTATTTCCTGTTTCTTCCTCCATTTTTAAGGATTTTAAGAAATACTCCAATGCTTTCGCATAATCTTTTAGGCCATTGTAATAAACAGTGCCAACACAAACGGTAGCAGATGCAATGCCATTTTTATCACCTATTTCTTCAGCCATTTTTAATTGTTTGAAATAATATTCCAATGCTTTGGGATAATCGTTTTGGTCTTGATAAACAAAGCCAATATTCCCCATAACTAATGCAATCCCGTTTTTATTCCCTATTTCTTCATCCATTTTTAAGGCTTCAAAATCATATTCCAATGCTTTGGGGTAATCGCTTTGGGAGTAATAAACATTACCAATATTCCCGGTAACTCTTGCAATCCCATTTTTATCACCTATTTCTTCATGCATTTTTAAGGCTTTAAATAAATATTCAAATGCTTTGGGATAATCGCTTTGGGATTGGTAAACATTGCCTAGATTTCCGGTAACAATTGCCATCCCTTTTTTATACCCTATTTCTTCAAACAACTTTAAAGCTTTAAAATCATATTCCAACGTTTTGGTATAATCAGATTTAGCAAAATAATTAGTTCCAATAACTCCATTTTCCATTGCTATTCCTTTCTTCCAGTCCAGTTTGGTAGCCAAATCCAGTGCCTGTTGCCCATATTTCAGGCCCTCATCGGGATTTATAGTGTAATAAGTATATGACAAGGCAGTTAATAAGTTCACCTTATTAGTGTCTTCCTTTTGTTTGGGCAGTTCCTGTAGCAGGGAGTCAATACGGGCGTTGCCTTGCAAGGGTGCGGCTGGCTTTTGGGCAAAGCCACTCCCAGCCACTATGAGGGGTAGGAGCAACAGCAAAAAGAATTTTAGAAAGTGTTTCATAAATTAAACCCCGACCCTAAAGGGAGATGTTACGTGGCGCTATTTAATTGTGTGTTTAAAATTATTCAAAAAGCTAAATAGATGACTCCCCTTTAGGGGGCGGGGGTTTTACGCGTTAATGAAATACATCTTCATTTCCCCTTTATTCTTCGCCTCAATCTCACCCCTATACTCGCAATTAAATTTATCCTTCACCAACTCATAAGTAGTCTGTGAAATATTGATTTTACCAGCCTCACTGTTTTGCTCCATGCGGGCCGCAGTGTTTACCGTATCGCCCCAGATGTCATACGCGAATTTTTTTACGCCTACTATGCCCGCTACCACGCTGCCACTGTGTATGCCTATGCGTATCTCGAAGGTGCTGTTTCCTAACTTCGCGACCCGGCCTTGCATAAATGCATTTATTTCTATGGCTGCCCTTACTATATTTTCGGCATGGTTGGGGTTTGCGAGGGGCAGGCCACAAACAGCGAGGTAGGCGTCGCCGATGGTCTTTATTTTCTCTATGTTGTACTTGGAAGTGATTTCATCAAAGGCTTTGAAACAGGTATCCAATTCCTTCACCAGTTCTTTAGGCGTCAGCCGTTCTGATACCTTTGTAAAACTCACAAAGTCTGTAAAAAGGACGGTTACTTCCTCAAATAACTTAGCGTCGGCGCTGCCTTTGTCTTTCAATTCTTCGGCTACTTCTGATGGGAGGATGTTGAGCAGCAAGTCGTCGCTGCGTTTCTTTTCTGTTGTTAGCAGCGAGTTGGTTTTGGTGAGCAGGGTATTGCTTCTTTGCTGTCTTTTATAGTTTCTGGAGATAATCACGACAATGACCATCAAACCCACTATCCCAGAAATATAATATATCCGTTCATTGCGCTTTTTGGCTACTTCAAGCCTGTCTATTTCTATTTGTTTGTCCTTAAGCTCCAGGTCGCGCTTGGTTTCAAGGTTAGTTATTTTTACGTTGTTGTCTATATTAAAAACTGAATCTTTTGCGGTTACGAATTGCTTATAATCATCAAGGGCGGTTTTATAGTTACCAGATAATTCTTCTGCTTCCGACAGGTCTTTTGTGGAACTTTGTAGATTATTCAGGTCGCCTGTTTCCTTACATAGAGTTATGCTCCTGTTTAAATATTCAATGGCTTTATTCAGGTTTGCTGCTTTGCCCGAGGGTATTAAGCTATCTTTTTTTATTTTTCCGGTTGTATCTTTTGCAATGTAAAGGTAACATTCACCAATATTGCCTGCACTGATAGACATGCTGCTTTTATCACCCATACCTTCATTCATTTGTAATGCGCTGAAAAGATATGCCAGCGCGTGGGGATAATCCTGTTGGTCACGATATACACTGCCTATACTGCCGGTATTCACAGCAATGCCACCTTTATTTTGAATTTTTTTATCAATTTCCAGCGCCTGGTTGTAATATTCTAGCGCTTTTGGGAAGTTTTTTCTGAACCTCATAAGCGCCTCCTATTTCACACATGGTAATGGCAATATTAAATGTATCCTTTAATGAGATATATGTATATAATGATTTATTATAATATTCTAATGCGTGGTTGGTATTCCTTTGCATTACATATATTCTGCCTATATTTGTTAAGGTATTTGCTATCCCTTTTTTATTTCCCCTTTCTTCAAAGAGTTTTAATGCCATTAACCAAGAATCCAAGGCATCGGAATAATCGCTCTTTACACAATAATTAGCGCCTAATACATAGTATAAATGAGCTGTGGGCTTGCTCAAATTCATTTTTTCGGCAAGCTGCAACCCTTGTTTACCGTAAAAAATCCCGCTATCCGGATTGATATTATAATAATCGAAACAAATGTCGTCAAGAATGGCTATTCTTAATGAATCGTGTTTACGGCCATTAAGTTCGTTTAATAATGAGTCAATGCGGGCCTGCCCATGTTTTGGTTGTGCAGATAACACCGCAGGAATAAAAACAAGAAGCGCGAAAACTATTTTTTTCATGATCCTGGTTTAAGTGAATGGAATAAATAGGGGAACGTTGCCAACGTTCCCCATGGACAAAAAATTTTCTTCACTACCAAGCATGCGGTTTATTATTCGTACAATCTGTACCGGCGGGTGGTTTTTGCGCAGTAAGAGAAACTGCCATCTCCCCGCAACCATTACCACAAGTATAGAGTGTAAATTTTG
>Ga0206854_1121_pt1 | contig 21410 bp, 17 predicted proteins | sample Alteio_BWOrgCont_50_FD_152870 | JGI IMG/M metagenome (GOLD analysis project Ga0206854, IMG submission 152870) | Enriched cells from forest soil in Barre Woods Harvard Forest LTER site, Petersham, Massachusetts, United States -... | ecosystem: Environmental > Terrestrial > Soil > Temperate forest >...
ATTAATACTGGTTACTGCTTTTACCATTGGGCATTCTTTGACATTGGCGCTTAGCGTGTTGGATGTTATTCGCTTTTCCAGTAAGTGGGTAGAATTTTTAATCCCATGTACTATTTTCATTACCGCGCTAAATAATATTATCCAAATTGATAAAAAAGGTGCAAGCGCACGCATAAACTATTACCTGGCCCTGGGCTTTGGATTGATACATGGTATGGGATTTGCCAACGCCATACGCATTATGCTGGCAAGGGATCAAACGATTGGCTTAGGTCTGTTTGGCTTTAATGTTGGTTTGGAAGCAGGACAGATATTTGTTGTGGCGATTATTTTAGTCCTGGCAAAAATATTCCTCGATCTTTTAAAAATTCCCCGGCGCGATTGGATTTTTTTCCTATCTTCAGGAGTTTTTGCATTAGCCATCAAAATGGCCATTGAAAGATTGCCTTTTTTAACTTGAAGTATAAAAATTAACAAATCAATAAAATATGAAAAGAATATTTACCATTCTATCATTTGCATTAAGCCTTACCGGTGTTGCTGTTGCCCAGGATATTCAAAATAATCCCGGCAGTAACCATGGTAATAAGTTTGAACAGTTGGGCAGCATTTTAAGCACGCCTAACGAGCAAAGAACAGCCAGCGGCGCCCCCGGCGTTAAGTACTGGCAACAACGTGCCGATTATAACATCAAGGCTCAACTTGACGAAAAGGCACTGAAGCTTACCGGCAGCGAAACAATTACTTATTACAATAACTCGCCCGACCCGCTGGATTACATTTGGCTGCAATTAGACGAAAACGAACACAGTACTATTAACAGTGCCAATTATCAAAACAGCTCAACTATGCCGAGAGGTGGTGGCGCGGCTATCCAAAGTTTAGAAACTACACGCGACCACGTTAGCGATATTGACAACGGCTTTGGCGATAATATCACCAAATTAACTGATGCGCTGGGCAAAAAACTAACCTATACCATCAACAAAACCATGATGCGTATTGATTTGCCTGTTCAGTTAAAACCGGGCCAAAAATTTGTGTTTAATGTAGATTGGAATTACAAAATATCTGACCGTTTGGCGCAAGGCGGTCGTGGCGGTTATGAGTTTTTCCCTGAAGACGGCAATTACTTGTTCACCATGACACAGTGGTACCCACGCCTTTGCGTTTACAGCGATTTCCAGGGATGGCAAAATCACCAGTTTACCGGCCGTGGCGAGTTCGCGCTGGCATTCGGTAACTTTAATGTTCAATTAACTGTTCCTTCAGATCACGTTGTTGGCGGTACCGGCGAATGTATCAACTACGCCGCTGTATTGAATCCTGAAAGAATGGCCCGATATAACAAAGCCAAAGCTGCTACCAAACCGGTAGAAATTGTTACGTTTGCTGAAGCCAAAAAAGCCGAGGCAGCGCCTGCAAAGGGTACCAAAACATGGGTTTTCCAGGCCAATAACGTTCGCGATTTTGCGTGGACAGCATCACGCAAATTTGTTTGGGATGGCATGGGTACAAAAGTTGGCCCTAAAACTGTAATGTGCATGAGCTATTATGGTAAAGAAGCCTATAACTTATGGGCTAGGTATTCAACTCGCTTAATTGCACATACGGTAAAAACTTATTCAAGTTTTACTTTTAACTATCCTTACCCGGTTGCCCAAAGCGTTGAAGCATCAAACGGTATGGAGTACCCAATGATATGCTTTAACAACGGTCGTACCGAAAAAGACGGTACTTATAGCGAAAGCACTAAAAATAGCATGATAGGTGTGGTTGTACACGAAGTAGGCCACAACTTTTTCCCGATGATAGTAAATAGCGACGAGCGCCAGTGGACATGGATGGACGAAGGCTTAAATTCGTTTGTTGAATATTTAACAGAAGAACTTTGGGATAATAAATACCCAACCAAACGCGGCGCGGCTTATACCATTGTTAACTATATGAAGCTGCCAAAAGACCAGTTAGAACCTATTATGACCAACTCTGAAAACATTGTTCAGTTTGGCCCTAATGCTTACTCAAAACCATCAACAGCATTAAATATTTTACGTGAAACCGTTATGGGCCGAAAATTATTTGATTACGCGTTTAAAGAATACGCAAGGCGCTGGGCATTTAAACACCCAACACCAGCCGACTTTTTCCGTACAATGGAAGATGCCAGCGGCGAGGACCTGGATTGGTTTTGGAGAGGCTGGTTCTACGGAACAGACGCGGTTGATATTTCTTTAGATTCTGTTAAAGTTGCTAAGGCAGATATTAATGGCCAGATAGCTGCAAACGGCGGTGGTCGTGGTGGCAGAGGTGGAGCAGGGGGCGGTGCAGGAGCAGGTTTTGGCGGTGGTGCAAGAGCAGGAATAACAGAACCACAGGTAAACCCATTTGTTGATATTTCTAAAGTTAGAAACAAAGAAGATAAGAACATATCTTTCTATACCGATCGCGATACCGCTACGCACGATTTCTACTGGAAATACGACCGCGGTATGGTTGGTGTAAGCCAGGAAAAATATGACCTTTTATTAAAAAATATACCTCCGCGTATACAGGCTACGCCGGCTGAACTGAATGCTGAGGAAAAAGCGAAATTTGGCAACAAATGGTTCTATGAGCTATCATTCACCAACAAAGGCGGTTTGGTAATGCCTATTATAGTAGAGTTTACCTTTAAAGACGGTACCAAGCAAACAGACCGTATACCGGCGCAAATTTGGCGTTTGAACGAGAAGCATGTAACCAAATTCTATACCCAGGATAAAGAGGTTGCGTCTATAAAATTAGACCCAATGCGCGAAACTGCCGATATTGACGAAACCAATAACTATTGGGGCAAAGCACCCGAGCCATCAAAGTTTGCCTTATTTAAACAAGGTGGCGCAGGTGGTGCCGGCGCCCGTGGCGCTGCAACAGGCGGCGTAAACCCAATGCAGGTAGCAAAGGATAAGTAAGAAGTAAGGAGTATAAACAAAAAAGGTCCCAATTATTGGGGCCTTTTTTGTTATATAAGTCTGTTAGCTATTAAAGCCCGGCCCTCATCTCATCCCGCAACTTAGCCAACGTAACCATATTAACTGCAATGGTAGCTTTCGCCTGGTTAAATTTTACGATGATGCTGTAGGGGTTTTCGCCACCGGCCTTGCAGGCGCGTTCAACTTGTTGTATGAGTTCCTGGGTGTCTAACATGCCAAAAAAGCCGAGGTTGGCTTTCATTTTATGTGCGGTTAGGCCGGCGTTCAGCCAATCTTTTTGGGCTATAAGGTCGCTTACCTGTTTTAAAAGTTCGGGGGTTTGTTCCAAAAACATCGTTATTGATTCCACAATAAATTCGTCGCTGCCATCAGCTATCTCATTTAAGAGGCTTAAGTCGAGGTCTTGATTAGGGAACTGTTCAGACATTTAGGGGATTTTGTATATCAAAAATATAGTTTTTTTATTAGTAACCTATCTTTCAGCTCATTTTTAACTTGTAAAATACTCTTATTCAGCACCGGATGGATAAATTCAGGTGCAATTTCGGCCAATGGTTCTAAAGTAAATCTGCGGTTGTGTAATTCGGGATGGGGGATATGTAGTCCAGGCTCGTTTATAATATCCGAGTTATAAAATAAAATATCAATGTCTATCAGCCGCGAACCCCATTTTTCTTCGCGCACGCGGCCCATTTTTAGCTCGATACCTAATATTTTTTCAAGAACTGCTTGGGCAGGCAAATCGGTTTGTACTTGTATTACCTGGTTAAGATAATCAGGCGAATCTGTTTTCCCCCATGATTGCGTTTCGTAAATAGGTGATTTTTTTAAAACTGCGCCAACTTCGGCATTAATATAATTTGTAGCTTGCTGCATTAACTGTTGCCTGTCGCCTAAATTACTACCAAGTAACAAAAAAATTATATTCATGTTGTAACAAATATTATAGGCGTGGCTCTTAATACTTTACCGCGCTTATTTATTAAGTTTGCATAGATAGATATTATAATAATAAATGAAAGAATTTTTTAAAATTGTTTTTGCCAGCATGGTTGGCGTTTTCTTTGCCGCCATTATAATGACCTTAATAGGTTTTGTGTTGATAATAGGGATTGTAGCTGTGGCGGGCAGTGATAAAAAAGCAGATGTTGAACCAAATTCGGTTTTGCGTATAGCATTGAATTCTCCCATTGGCGAACGTACGCCAAACAATCCTTTAGCCGGTTTGGGTATTTTTGGCGATGCCGATAAATCTATCGGGCTTAAAGATATATTGGCCAATATTAAAAAAGCAAAAACAGACAGTAACATAAAAGGTATTTTTATAGATGAAAGCTCGATAGAAACAGGGCAGGCAACTATTGAAGAAATACGCAATGCGCTTATCGACTTTAAAAAATCCGGAAAATTTATAATTGCCTATTCAGAAGTTTATAGCCAGGCTTTTTATTATTTAGCCTCTGTTGCCGATAAAGTTTATATTAACCCTAAAGGTATTTTTGAATTAAAGGGCTTTAGCTCGCAAATAACGTTTTTAAAAGGCGCGCTTGATAAATTGGGCGTTGAGGTACAAATAATTAAGGTAGGAACGTACAAAAGTGCTGTTGAGCCTTTTTTCTTAACCAAAATGAGCGATGCTAACCGTTTGCAGGTTACCTCTTATTTAGGATCGATGTATGATCATTTTCTGACAGGCATCAGCAATAGCCGTCATATCAATAAAGACACCTTGTTTAATTATGCCAACAATATGCGTATAAGGGAACCCGAAGACGCGTTGAAATATAAACTGGTTGACGGTTTAAAGTATAAAGATGAAATTTTAGACGAGTTAAGGCAACGTACCGGCTTAAGCAGTAAGGCCGATGTAAAAGGCGTTGAGATAAGTGAATATACTGATGCGAAAGCTGATGTTGAAGTTGCGAAGAATGAAATTGCAGTAGTGTATGCATCCGGAGAAATTTCAGGTGGCGATGGTGATGATAACAGCATTGGTTCTGAAGGTATTTCTAAAGCCCTGCGTAAAGTGCGGATGGATAATAAGATAAAGGCAGTTGTGTTGCGTGTAAACTCACCCGGAGGCAGTTCATTAGCGTCTGACGTAATTTGGCGCGAAGTAATGCTTACCAAAAAAGTGAAGCCTATTATTGTTTCTATGGGCGATGTAGCAGCATCAGGCGGGTATTATATTTCTTGTGCGGCCGATTCCATTTTTGCTGAACCCAATACCATTACCGGCTCAATAGGCATATTTGCTATTTTGCCCAACATGCAAAAGCTGTTTAACGATAAATTGGGCATTACGTTTGATGGCGTTAAAACCGGTAAATATGCCGATCTGGGCGATGTAAGCCGTCCGTTATCGCCCGATGAAAGATTGATACTTCAAAACCAGGTAAATCGCGGATATGATGAATTTACCAAAGCCGTTGCTAAGGGTCGTAACAAAACACAGGAATATATTAATTCTATCGGTCAGGGCCGTGTATGGACAGGCGAGCAGGCCTTAAAAATTGGTTTGGTAGACCGTTTGGGCAATATAGACGATGCCATCAAATGCGCTGCAAAAAAAGCTAACCTAAAAGGCTATAAACTGGAAACCTATCCCGAACAAAAAAGCATTCTGAGTAAATTTGGCTTAGGCACCAGCGCCGCAATAAAAGCCCACTTCGTAAAATCAGAACTGGGCGAAAACTACAAATATTACGAGCAAATAAAAGGTGTTACACAGCTAATGCGCACCCCACAGGCAAGAATGCCTTATGATGTAGTAATAAGGTAGTTTTACCCTCACCTTCCTCTTCCTAAAAAAGGAGAGGTGCTATCATTCTGCATGAAATATAATGTAAAGGCGTTGGCATTGTGCAATACCTTTCCTTGGTATCAGGGAAAGGAGGAGGATAGGGTAAAATAATCCACCGTGTAATTACCCTAACCAATAAAAGTTTAACAGCTAATTAATATTTTGAAATATCCAATATATTATTTAATATTGGTATACCCCAGCTCGTTAAACTAAATTTTATTAATCATGACCTTTACACGAACTTACTTTCGCATTGCTTTGGTGTTAGTTTTGCCTGTTGTTTTGTCGCTGTCATGTGGCAAATCACCATCTTCTAACAGTAGTCTTACTACAACAACTAAAAGTTCGGTAAAGAAGGTATTAAGTATTACATTCTCTCAATTAAATCCCCCGGTTTCTGCAACTGTTGATGGTAGTGGTTATTGGCATGCCACAGTTCCTATCGGGACGGATAAGGCTCATTTAGTAACTACTGTAGTATGTTCAGACAATGCTACTACAATCCCCGCCTCTGGTACAGCATGGGATTTTACAGTCAATAGCAATGGGGTAACCACTTTTATCGTTACTGCCGAAGATGGTTCAACCATTACTTACTACATACAGGTTCAATAAGACCACTACTTTAAAATAAGAGTAATATTTAATTTTCTTTTAAATAAAAATATACATTAGGCATTGATGTTGTTAAGTAGTATTTTGCTTAATTGTTTATTGGTTATTGATAAATCGTGTCTCTCTGACCGAAACAAAAGCAGCTTTTTTTCCTTACTTTTATCACGTCAATCATGGAAAATAAGACCATTTCACGCAGGCTTCGGCTATTATCGCAACTCATGGAATTACATGAGGTTAATCCCTTTAAAATAAAGTCAATAGCCAACGCGGCGTTTACTGTTGATAAGCTGCCTTATGCTGCAGCAGGTAAAACATTTGAAGAGCTCGAAAAAATTTATGGTATAGGTAAAAGCGTTGCTGCCAAAATTGTGGAGCTGATGCAAACCGGAACAATGGTTGAGTTGGAAGAAATATTGGCAAAAACCCCGCCGGGAATAGTTGAAATGATGGGCATTAAAGGCATAGGTGCTAAAAAGGTAGCCATAATATGGCACGACCTGGGCATTGAAACCATAGGCGAATTATACTATGCCTGTAACGAGAACAGGCTGATAGAAGCTAAAGGTTTCGGTCTTAAAACGCAGGACGAGATACGTAAGGTCATCGAGTTTAAAATGGCCAGTAATGGCAAATTCTTATACGCCCAGGTGGTAGCAGAAGCCAATGCGTTGATGGATATGCTAAAAAATATATTCCAGAACGCGCTGATAGAATTTGCGGGAGAATATCGCCGTACCTGCGAGATCATAACCGAACTTAAAGTAGTATTAGGTACCCGTGACCAGGAGATATCGTTTCAAACGCTCCTTGACTCTGACTTTATGAAGGACGTAAAAGTTGCAGGAGAATGTATAAGCGGTAAAACAGAAAACGGTTTATCAATATGTATTTACTGCGTGGAGAAAAGGTATTTTTTTAAAACACTTTTCATGGAGACAGGTAATGACGAGCATGTAAAGTTGGTGTTAGAAAGGGCACCCGAGTTTCCAGACCAGCCAGAAAGCGAGGATATCATCTACCTGAAGGCAGCAATGGATTATATAAAACCCGAACTGCGTGAAGGTGACCTGTTTATTGAAAAGGCAATAAAACATGAACTGCCGGTATTAATTAGCTACCACGACCTTAAAGGCACGCTGCATAACCACAGCACCTGGAGCGATGGCGTTAACACGGTAGAAGAAATGGCCGTTTACTGCCGTGACGAACTAAAGCTGGAATACTTAGGTATGTGCGACCATAGCAAGAGCGCTTTTTATGCCAAAGGATTAAGCATTGAACGCGTTTTGCAACAACAGGAAGAAATTGACCATCTAAATAAAAAACTAGATGGTTTCTATGTGTTTAAAGGTATTGAATCGGATATTTTAAATGACGGTTCGTTGGATTACCCTGATGAGATATTAAAGAAGTTTGATTTTATTGTTGCTTCTGTTCACTCTAACCTGAAAATGAGCGAAGAGAAAGCTACAGAAAGAATTATAAAAGCGGTTGAAAATCCGCATACCACTATATTGGGCCACCCCACAGGCAGGTTGTTGTTAAGCCGTAACGGTTATAGCATCAATTATAAAAAGGTAATTGATGCCTGTGCAGCTAATAATGTGATCATTGAAATTAATGCAAACCCACTGCGCCTTGATCTGGACTGGCGCTGGCATCAATACGCGCTTGATAAAGGTGTTTGGTTATCAATAAACCCTGATGCACACCGTAAAGAAGGCTTTTTAGATATGCATTATGGTACTTTAGTTGCACGTAAAGGTGGTTTGTATAAAGAAAGATGTCTTAACGCGTTATCTTTGCCCGAAATAAAAAAGGTTTTTGAATTGAAAAAACAAGGCAAAAAATGGTAATTGACGAACTCTTAGCGCATCAGAACACACTACAAAATGTTATCGACACGTTGGTTGCTGATATTGAAGCGGCCTGTGAAATGATGGTTGCAGTTATAAACAACGGAAATAAGGTATTGATAGCCGGAAACGGCGGCAGTGCTGCCGACGCCCAACACATTGCCGCGGAATTAACAGGCCGTTTTGTACATGACCGTAAAGGACTACCCGGTATTGCGTTAACTACCGATACATCGGCTCTTACTTCTATCGCTAATGATTATGGTTACGACCACGTGTTTTCGCGCCAGGTAGAGGCCCTTTCAAAGCCCGGTGACCTGTTCATTGGTATATCAACCAGTGGTAATAGTCCCGGCATATTAAATGCCTTTAAAGCAGCCGCTGAAGCTGGTTGCAAAACATTAGGATTATCCGGCAGGGACGGCGGTAAAATGAACGGACTTTGCGATCTGAATATAATTGTTCCGTCGCCGGTAACTGCACGTATACAAGAAATGCATATTTTAATAGGCCATATTTTATGTAAGGCAGTTGATGATCAGTTTAAACCATAATGAGATCATTAGAACAAACACTGGTAGATAAAATACAAACGCTTCCATCGCTTAAAGCCAAACTAACAGATTGGAGAGGCGAAGGTAACAAAGTGGTATTTACTAATGGTGTGTTTGACTTATTACACATAGGCCATATCACCTATATGGCAAAAGCCGCCGAATTAGGCGACAAATTAATTATCGGTTTAAATTCTGATGCATCGGTAAAGCGCATAAAAGGAGAGGATAGGCCGGTGAATGATCAGAATAGTCGCGCTGTATTATTGGCCGCTTTGTTTTTTGTTGATGCAATTGTGATTTTTGAAGAAGACACACCTCAGCAATTGATAACCAGTTTGTTGCCTGATATTTTAGTTAAAGGCGCTGATTATGCTATTGAAAATATAGTAGGCGGCAAAGAAGTAATAGCTAACGGAGGCGAGGTAAAAACTATTGATTTTGTTGGCGGATATTCATCCACATCTATCATACAAAAGATAAGGGCGCGGTAAATTATACTATCTTTGCATTTTTATTAGCCTAATATGATCAGCGAACTTTGCAATAAAATATTTGAACAAGTAGTTACAGATTACCATCAGCATAATAATATTGACTATGCCTTTGTAAATACCTATGCCGAAGGTACACTTGCAAATTTACTGTATACCAAATGCTGGATAGATACCGCGCAGTGGCACATGGAAGATGAGATTAGAAACCCATCTATCGAACCAACAGAAGCAGTAAAATGGAAGCGCCGCATAGATCAATCAAACCAGGACCGTACCGACCTTGTTGAAGTAATTGATGATTATTTTTACGGTTTATATAAAGAAGTTCAGCCTAAAGAAACTGCACGGTTTAATACCGAAAGTCCTGCATGGGCAATAGACCGGTTATCTATATTAATGCTCAAAATATACCATATGCATGAGCAGGCAACTCGTACAAATATTGATGAGGCGTTACTCCATAAAAATAAACAGAAACTGGCCGTATTACTACAACAGCAAGTTGACCTTTCATTAGCTATTGATGAATTGCTGGAGGATATTCAAAAAGGCGATAAATATATGAAGGTTTACCGCCAGATGAAGATGTACAACGATCCCGAACTGAACCCGGTTTTGTACGGTAAAAAATAAATGAGTACCCAAAAGCATATACTGGTGCTGCGCTTCTCGTCTATGGGCGATGTGGCAATGACAGTACCGGTAGTCAAAGCTTTGCTTGCTCAAAATCCTGATGTAACCATAACCTTTGTTTCACGCCCGGGTTTTGCCGATTTCTTTTCGGGAATTGAACGACTAACGTATTTACCTGTCGACCTAAATAAAAGCTATAAAGGCATCAGCAGTATAATAAAATTGTTTGCCTACATTAACAAAAGCGGCAAGTACCATGCAGTTGCCGATCTGCATGATAATTTACGAAGCAAGGTTTTACGTAACCTGTTTAAACTATCGGGCAAGCCAATTGCTCATATTGATAAAGGGCGTGATGAAAAAAAGCTACTTACGCGTTTTCCCAATAAAGTATTAAAACCATTAAGGCGTACAGTTGAACGCTACGCAGACGTTTTTAGAAAGTTGGGTTTTCAGCTAACGCTTGATTATAAATTGGTTAAAGAACCATCTGTGTTAACAGAGGAAATAATGGCTGTTGCCGGCGAAAAAGATAAACCATGGATAGGCATTACACCTTTTGCACAATATAAAGGAAAAACTTTTCCCATTGAAAAAATGGAAGAAGTCATTTCTTCGCTAAATAAAGAAAATGTGAAGGTTTTTTTATTCGGTGGAACTCCATTGGATCGGGAAATATGTGAGCAATGGGAACAACAATTTAGTAATGTTACTTCGGTTATACACCGTCTAAATATGGAGCAAGAGCTGGTATTAATTAACCAGTTAAACGTAATGTTAAGTATGGATTCGGCCGGTATGCACCTGGCATCATTACGGGGCGTGCCTGTTGTATCGGTTTGGGGTGCTACACATCATTATGCCGGATTCCTGGGTTACGGGCAATCAGAAGATAATATGGTTGCCGATTCCATTGAGTGTCGGCCATGTTCAGTATATGGAAATAAGCCTTGTTTTAGAAAAGACTATGCCTGTTTGTACAATATAAACCCGCAAACAGTTGTTAATAGCCTGTTAAAATTTGTATGACCTTGATTAATAGTTAATACTATTTTTATTAAATTAGCTTCAATTAATGTTTTACGATGAAACAATTATTGCTTATTCGCCACGCAAAAGCGACGCATGAGTCGGGTTACGTAGATTTTGAAAGGCCGCTAAAACCCTCAGGGATCTTAGATGCTGAAACAATTGCTGCCCGTTTGCGTGAACATCACGTAGTGCCAAAATTATTAATAGCAAGTCCCGCATTGCGTACATTGACAACTGCGAATATCTTTACTCAACATCTGTCACTACCCCAGGCCCAAACCAATAAAAATATTTACGAAGCAGAATTGTACGCTTTAATTGACGTAGTTACCGAACTGCCCGACGAATATATGTTCGTTGGCATAGTTGGCCATAACCCTGGCTTAAGCCAATTGCTATACTACTTTACCCACGATGTAAGGGATATGAATACTTGTGCTGCAGTATTAATCGCTTTTGACGCAACTAAATGGGGAGATATACGTAGCAATTCGGGAAGCGTAGCTTATTATACTTCGCCCAACGAAGAGTAAGCATAATTCTGCCACTAATATTTTGCTAAATAATCTCATTAAACTTTAAACATTCTCTTTAAACTAAATGTTATTGCCTTATAATTTCATTTAGTTATTATGAGCGATATGCAAAATGAAGACGAACAACTGTCAGCGGTTGGCTCGTCGCGGCGGCGATTCTTAACGCAATTAACAGTTGCCGGTGCAGGCTTATCCGTTGCGCCTTACTTAAAAGCTGCAACGCCATCACCGGGTTCACAGCTCACTCTCATTCACCCCATTAATGTAAACATGGTAATTAACGGCAGTAAAAAGTCGTTGACAGTCGATTCACGCGTAACCTTACTGGATGCTTTACGAAATAATATGCAAATGCCCGGCACCAAAAAAGGATGCGATCATGGGCAATGCGGCGCCTGTACAGTTCTGGTTAATGGCCGACGCATCAACTCCTGCTTAACACTCGCTGCAATGTGCGAGGGCGATGCAATAACTACAATTGAAGGTTTAGCTCATGGCGATGAACTTCATCCTATGCAGCAGGCATTTATTAAACATGATGCTTTTCAATGCGGGTACTGCACGCCCGGGCAAATATGCTCGGCAGTTGGACTGGTAAAGGAAGGTCACGCAAAAACAGATGCTGACATCCGCGAGCTAATGAGCGGCAACATTTGCCGCTGTGGTGCATATCAAAATATATTGGATGCTATAAAAGAAGTTCAAACCGCTTAAAGGGTAAAGCAAACTATGGAACCATTTAAATTCACCCGTGCACAGGATAATACCTCAGCTGTCGTTGCTGCCACGTCAACCGGAACAAAATTTATAGCTGGCGGCACCAACATTGTCGACCTGATGAAATTGAGTATTGAAAAACCGTATCAACTGGTAGATATTAATAGATTAAAACTCGATCAGGTCGAAACTTTATCGAACGGAAACATAAAAATTGGTGCGTTGGTAAAAAACAGCGACCTGGCTTATCATCCGGCAATTATAAAAAACTATATCGTTTTATCTGAAGCAATATTATCGGGAGCATCGCCGCAATTAAGAAATATGGCAACAACCGGCGGCAATTTATTACAACGTACCCGCTGTCTTTATTTTTATGATACTACTTACCCCTGCAATAAGCGACAGCCCGGTTCGGGTTGCGCGGCTATAAACGGTTATAATCGTAATAATGCAGTGCTGGGTACAAGTATGCATTGTATTGCCACGCATCCTTCGGATATGTGTGTTGCAATGGCTGCGTTAGGCGCCATAATTCATGTGCAGGGAGAGAAAGGCATACGGGCTATTCCATTTACCGACTTTCATGCCTTACCTGGTGAAACACCACATATTGAAAACACACTACGACATGGCGAATTGATAACACACGTTGAAATACCTGCATTGCCAACTACCACGAAATCCCATTATTTAAAAGTACGCGATAGAGCATCTTATGAGTTTGCCTTAACATCGGCAGCTGTTGCGTTAGATATCAAGGGAGACAGGATATTATCAGCACGGGTTGCTCTGGGCGGTGTTGGTACCAAGCCGTGGCGCAGCTTAGTTGCAGAAAAGGTTTTGATGGGAGCTTTAAATAATGAGCAAACTTACCGTACAGCCGCCGAGGCTGCCTTAAGTGCCGCAAAACCTTTTACCCATAACGCATTTAAAATAGAATTGGCTAAACGTACACTCGTAAGAGCCTTAACTACACTAGCACAAATGTCATGAGCGAATTAGTTGGAAAACCTATTGACCGTGTGGATGGTAAATTGAAAGTTACCGGCGCAGCTACTTATTCGGCTGAATATTACCCTAAGAATTTAGCTTATGGCGTTATTATTCAAAGTGCTATTGCCAAAGGGCGGATGAAAAATATTGATACATCGATAGCTGAAAAAGCGCCGGGTATTATCAATGTAATGACCTACAAAAACTCTATGAACCTGCATTTTCCAGCAGCAGGAGATCCCGGGGCGGGAAAATATGGCGAAAAGGACTTATTACCTTTACAAAGCGATCGCATTTTTTACGGTGGGCAAAGTATAGCCATTGTAATAGCAGAAACACTTGAAGAGGCAGAACACGCGGCAACTCTTGTTAAAGTAGATTATGAAAATGATAAGCCAATTTTCGATTTGGAAAAAAATCTTGAAAAAGCGTATAAACCTAGTTCGGGATTAGGCGGAGCGCCAACTCAGGTAAAAAGGGGAGATGCGAATGCTGCTTTTCAATCGGCAGCGGTAAAACATGAGGAAACCTATACAACACCCGTATATCACCATAATGCTATGGAGCCACACGCCACCACTGCCGAATGGCAGGGCGAAAAGCTAATGATCTATGATTCCACGCAATCTGTAATGGGTAGCAAGGGTTTAATGTCTGCAATGCTTGGTGTGCCCCCCGAAAATGTTAAACTGGTATCGTTATATATAGGCGGTGGGTTTGGCTCTAAAGGTTTCTCGTGGCCCAATACCGTTATGACGGCTATGGCTGCTAAACTGGTTAACCGTCCGGTAAAATTATGTTTGAGCCGCCAGCAAATGTTTACCAATGCGGGCAGACGTACGCAAACTATACAAAAAATAAGTTTAGGTGCAGATAATGCCGGGAAACTAAATGCTATAAAACACGCGACAACTTCCGAAACATCATTCGTTGATGAGTTTGTAGAAACTGCAGGCGTAGCGACCACCATGTTATATAGTACCGAAAACGCCGATATAAGCCATAGTATCGTCCGAGTAAACAAAGGTACGCCATGCCCCATGCGCGCACCGGGCGAGGCTCCCGGTGTATATGCACTTGAGTCGGCGATGGACGAATTATCGTATAAACTAAATATCGACCCAGTACAACTAAGGTTGCTTAATTATGCTGATACCGAAGAACAAAAGAAACAACAATATTCCTCAAAAAACTTGAAAGAGTGCTACCAGCGTGGGGCGGATGCAATAGGGTGGTCGCAACGCAATACAAAACCGGGCATTACTAAAGAAGGGAATTATTTAATTGGCTATGGAATGGCTACCGCAACCTATCCTGCTAATCGCAGCGCATCAACAGCAAAGGCTACCGTATTTCCTGACGGGCATGCCGAAATATTATGCGGTACGCAGGACATAGGTACCGGAACTTATACTATTATGACTCAGGTGGCTGCAGATGCATTAGGCTTACCCATAGATAAAGTGAAAGTAAAATTAGGGGATAGCGACTATCCTAAAGGCGCCAATTCGGGTGGATCACAAGTTACAGCAAGCGTGGGCCCGGCAATAAGGGCGGCCGCATTGGGTGCTAAAAGTAAACTGGTGCAATTAGCTATTGCCGATTCAAAGTCGCCTTTATATGGGCAAAAAGAAGAAGCGGTAATGGCCGACAATGGCAGGTTATATGTTACTAATGAATCTACCGTTGGCGAAAGTTATTCGCAAATACTAAATCGCCATGGCTTAGATAAAATAGAAGCATTAGCCAATACTAACGTATCTACACGTCCCCAACAAGGCGGTGGAGAAAAACAAGGTCTAGAAAAGCAAGCCGAAGAGGAAAGTAAAACTAATACGGCTGTACAAGAGGATGAAAAAATGGATAGAAAATCTTATGCCTTCCATTCATTTGGTGCCCAGTTTGTGAAGCTACGGGTTGACGTCGACTTAGGAACGGTACATATTGATAAAATAGTAAGCGTAATGGATATTGGCAAGGTAATGAACCTTAAAACCGCTAAGAACCAAATTATGGGTGGTGCTATATTCGGAATAGGCATGGCGCTGATGGAAGAAACGCAATACGACCCTAACGACGGCAGGGTAGTAACGCATGACCTTGCACAATACCTGGTACCGGTACATGCCGATATGCCCGAGTTTGAAATTCAGTTTATCGATAAACCAGACCTTATTATATCGCCAATTGGGGCAAGAGGAATTGGTGAAATAGGTATAACAGGTTTACCGGCAGCTATTGCAAACGCGGTATATAATGCAACCGGAAAACGCATACGCAATTTGCCTATTACACCAGATAAGTTGATAAATGCCTAATGTTATTGCCTTAACAATAATTCGGCAATGGCAATATCTTCTGGAAAAGTTATTTTGATGTTTTTATAATCCCCTTCTACCAGGTTTATGGCTATGCCTGTTTCTTCAACAACGCTTGCGTCATCTGTAAACTTAGCATTATAGTCCTGCTCATAAGCTTTTTTTAATTGTGCAGATCGAAATGTTTGTGGTGTTTGCACCATGTATATTTCATCCCTAACCAGACTTGTCGATTTGTTATTTCTAAGTTGACGGATAGAATCTCGGCTTTTTACCGCTACAACAGCATTGCCATGTTCATTAGCATGATTATAAGCATTATCAATAATATCAACCGATGTTAAGGGGCGTACCGCATCGTGGATGGCTACTATTGAGGATTCAGCAACTAAAGTAAGTCCGTTTTTAACGGAGTGAAAACGTGTTTCGCCACCATTTACTATTTGATGGGGTATTTGAAATTTGTATTTTCCACACAGGTCCTGCCAATAAGAATGGAAATCGCGTGGAAGTACCAATATAATTTGAGGATTGTATTGGCTTTTAGAGAATGACCAAATCGTATGCATTAAAACAGGCTCGCTACCAATCAATAAAAATTGTTTGGGTACAGACGATTGCATCCGGCTACCAGAACCACCGGCTACTATAATAGCATAGCTTTGAGTGTTTAAATTTTGTGGCATTAAAAGTTCACTTTAGAACATTGTGGTGAAGGTAAGCATCTTAAAATATTCGCAAAAATAAAAAATGCGAGGCCATTACTGATCTCGCATTTTTATATTACTCCTTATCTCATCTAAATTTAGATGATCAGCATGGCATCACCGTAGCTGTAGAAACGGTATTTTTCTTTTATAGCTACTTCATAGGCATGCATAACATTTTCATAACCGCCAAATGCCGATATCATCATCAATAAAGTTGATTCAGGCGTATGGAAGTTAGTGATCATTGAATTGGCAATGCTAAAATCATACGGAGGGAAAATAAACTTGCTTGTCCAGTCGTTGGCCGCTTTTAAAGTTTTGTTGGCAGATACAGCTGATTCAATAGCACGCATAGAAGTTGTACCAACAGCACATATACGTTTTTTACGCTCAATGCCACGGTTTACAATATCAGCTTGTCTTTGTTCGATGATGAACTGCTCCGAATCCATTTTATGTTTGGTTAAATCCTCAACCTCAACCGGGCGGAATGTACCTAAACCTACGTGTAGAGTAACTTCGGCAAAATCAACACCTTTTAATTCAAGGCGTTTCATGAGCTCGCGGCTAAAGTGTAAGCCTGCTGTAGGAGCGGCAACAGCACCCTCATGCTTAGCAAAAATAGTTTGATAACGCTCTTTATCTTCGGCAGTAGCTTTACGTTTAATATATTTAGGCAGTGGTGTTTCGCCTAAAATTTCTACGTTACGGCGAAATTCCTCATCGGTGCCATCAAACAGGAAACGAATAGTACGGCCACGTGAAGTAGTATTGTCTACAACTTCGGCAATCAGAAGATCGTCATCGCCAAAATATAATTTATTGCCAACGCGTATTTTACGCGCGGGGTCAACTAATACATCCCATAAACGCAGCTCTTTATTTAGTTCTCTTAATAAAAACACTTCAATGGTAGCACCGGTCTTTTCCTTGTTGCCATACATGCGGGCAGGGAATACCTTTGTATTGTTAAGGATCATTACATCCTGGTCGCCAAAGTAATCAAGTACATCTTTAAATACCTTATGCTCAATTTTTCCGGAATCTTTGTGTAACACCATCAGGCGCGATTCGTCGCGAACGTCAGAAGGTGAATGGGCAATTAATGAATCGGGTAAATTGAATTTAAATTGAGATAATTTCATGCTTATTAATATGAATTTTCAGGGCGCAAATGTATGCAATTTTTTAGCAATAAGTTAACAATTGGTATAGCTATTTGTGTTAAGGCATTGAATATTAAATTAAATTTACCAACTTGTAACCAATAACAGGTACGTGCGTCTAACAAAAAATACGATATGATATTTTTAAAACTTTTTAGGGAAAGCTTCCTGTTTGCTTACGATGCGTTAAGACAAAATAAGCTGCGCACATTATTATCGTTATTAGGGGTTACCATTGGTATATTCACTATTATAGCGGTTTTTTCCGCAGTGGATACCTTGCGGGACAACCTGCAAAAAAGTGTAAATAAACTGGGTAATAATAGCGTATACGTACAAAAATGGCCTTGGGTGTCTGAAGGCGAATTTCCATGGTGGAAATATTTGCAACGTCCGGTACCACGCCTACATGATTTTGAAGAATTACAACGTCGCAGCCAAACAGCTGAGGCTATGTCTTATGAAATTACTGTAGGTAGCCGTACTATAAAGTACCAGAGTCATACGGTTGATGGAGTTGAAATTGACGCGGTTACCCAGGATCATGACAAAACATGGAATTTTGATTTCCTGGATGGACGATATTTTACAGAACTTGAATCGCGTACCGGGGCGCCAGTTGTTATAATAGGATATGATGTTGCACAAAACCTTTTTCCGGATAATACCGGTGTTGGAAAACAAATAAAGGTAATGGGAAAGAATGTTACCATTATAGGTGTTTTTGCCAAAGAAGGTGACGATATGCTGGGTATATCGGACGATAAGCTGGTGGTAGTCCCGTTAAATTTTGCGCATGATATAATTGACGTACAGAACGAAAAATATAACCCTCAAATTGTTGTTAGGGGTAAAAGTGGTATTCCGTTGCCAGAAATAGAAGGAGATTTAAAGGGTTTAATGCGTTCTATAAGAAGTATAGCCCCTGGACAGGATGATAATTTCGCTTTAAATGAAATTACCATGCTATCAAATCAATTAGATATATTATTTGGTGTTGTGAATGTTGCGGGCCTTATAATCGGTTTGTTCTCTATTTTAGTTGGTGGATTTGGTATAGCAAATATCATGTTTGTTTCTGTTAAAGAACGTACCAATATAATCGGTATTCAAAAATCATTGGGCGCAAAAAATTATTTTATTTTACTGCAATTTTTGATAGAATCGATAATCCTTTGCCTTATGGGTGGTATTATCGGGCTTTTTATTGTGTACTTAGGCACATTCGCAGTAAAAGCCATTGCTGACATCACAATAGTTTTGTACATGAAAAATATCATAATTGGTATTGGCACATCCGTAGCAATAGGCATAGTATCGGGTATCGTACCTGCGTATTCAGCATCAAGACTTGACCCGGTTGAGGCGATAAGGAGTAATTAGGGTTGAAGATTAAAGATTAGGAATTAAACACTTATATATAGAAAGCCCTTATAAGTTTTACTCATAAGGGCTTTTTCTTTTAGTAGCCGATTGGCAAGCCTAATCTCTAATCGTTAATAACCAATCTAAATAGCCGGTTTATAAAACTTAGATACTTTCTCAAAAAATATTCCCGGTATGAAGGGTTTTGTCAGGTAATCGCTCATGCCTGATGCTAATGCCTGGTTATAAGTTTCGGGCATTGCGTTGGCCGTTAGCGCTATAATAGGAATATGTGGATGGGTAGTTTTAATTATTCTGCTTGCTTCAAAACCATCCATTACAGGCATTTGCAGATCCATAATAACCAAGTCGTAAGATTTGTCATTTACCATATCCACAGCTATTTGCCCGTCATAAGCTTCATCGACATTTGCCTGCCACTTCTTTAGAAATTTTGCCGCTATCATCAGGTTCATTTTATTGTCGTCTACCAACAATATATTCATACCATGTAAATTTAGCGAGGGGCCATCATCTGCCTGTTGTGATATTCTTTCTTCGCCTGGATTTGGTAGTTCAAATAAAATGGAAAAATTGAATTGAGTGCCCTTACCTAATTCACTTTTAACATGAATATCGCTTTGATGTAAATTAAGCAACCTTTTTGTTATAGCCAACCCCAATCCAGTACCGCCGCTGTTGCTATTTATAAACTGCGATTCCTGCATAAACGGATCAAATATCAAACGTAAATTATCAGGGGCAATACCAATCCCTGTATCGGTTATTGTAAACCGTATATTAACTTCTTTATTAGTAATAGTAATTCTATCCAGTTGTATGCTAACTTTTCCTCTTTGTGTAAACTTAACCGCGTTGCCTACCAGGTTGTTTAATATTTGACTCAGGCGCATTTGGTCGCCGTTTACAAATTCAGGTATAGTTTCATCAATTATAAGGTCCAACTCCAGCATTTTTTCAACTGCCTTTGGATAAAACGACTTCTTTATTTTTTGAACAAGCTGGTAAATATTGAATTCGGTAATATGTAACTCCAGTTTACCGGCTTCAATTTTATTATAATCTAAAATATCATTGATGATAGCGAGTAAGTTATCTGCCGAAAATTTGAGAATATTCAGGTATTCCAACTGATCTGGTTTAGGGTCCTCACTTAATAATAAATTGGTTGTGCCAATAACCGCGTTCATCGGTGTCCTTATCTCATGACTCATGATCGATAAAAACTCGGACTTAAATTCCGATGCCTTTTCCGCTAATTCCTTAGCTGATATTAACTCTTGTGTTGCCTTTTGCTGATCGGTAATATCCTCGCCAATTGCGGTGTTTTCTTTTATTTGTCCGTTCTCGTCATAACTTACGGTATTCTGCCAACTTAATAGCCGCTCTTCGCCGTTACGGCATATTACAGGGTTAATATGATGCGCGTCAAAAGCGTTGTTAGCGTACCAGGCTGTAATTACTTCGCCTGAATCTTTTGGTACAAAACTGAGCCAGTTTTTACCCAAAAGTTCTTTGGCCTCATAACCCATCAAGTTGGCCAGGTATTGATTGCAAAAAAGCACTACGCCATTTCTATCTAATGAAATGGCTGCAAGCTTAATAGTTTCCAATACAAGTTTATATTTATTTTCTGTTGCCTCATAAGCTATTTCAGCTTCTTTTCGCTCCGTAATATCCTGTAAGGTTCCTATTATCTTTCTCGTTGTGCCGTCATCTCGTTTTATTAGTTTACCGGCTATAATGCTTAAATACTTTGTTTTTCCGCCTGGTATGCTAACCCTCAATACAAACGAATAATTGCTAATATTGGTAACATTCTTTAAAAAGCGGTGCAATACTTGTCGGTCATCTTTGTCAATGCGGCTTAATAATAACTTAATAACCATGCGGCCACTTGCTTCCGTATGCTTAATATCAAAAATGGTAGATATTTCATCAGACCATGAGATCATCTTTTGCACAGTATCCCACTTCCAGTTGCCAATTTTAGCTATGGTTTGTGCCTCTATGAGTTCGGTACGGCTTAATTTTATTGCTTTCTCGGTTAGCTTGCTTTGGGTTATGTCCTGTACAACACTCGATAAGCGTTTAGGATGAGCGCTGCTTTCATTTCCCTTTAAAATTTTTATATATTTTAAATTACCGGCAGGTGTCATAAACTTATGTTCATGCTCTAACGCGGCAGACCTTTTATGCATGGTTAAAAGGTATTCTCGCGCACCTTGACGGTCATCTGGATGTACCAGGCTGATATAATAATCAAGTTTGCTTGTATTTTCAGGTATGCAGTCAATCTCTAAAATAGCATATAAGTTTTCAGACCAATAAGTTTCTTTGCTTATATGATCATACCACCAATTTCCGGTTTTGGCTATGGTTTGTGCCTCAAGCAATAAAACCTCATTCTCTTTCAACGCCTCGGCATATTTCTTTTGTGCAGTTATGTTAGTGAGAGATGCAGATATACGCGAGGCGTAGATCCCGCGATCAAAAACCGGGGTCATTTTTGCAATAAACCATTCACCGGTGCCAAAATCAGATATATATTCAACCGAAGCTGATTTTTTATGTTCGATAACAAAGTCTAAAACATCGTCAAACTTTTTT
>Ga0206854_1122_pt1 | contig 21389 bp, 20 predicted proteins | sample Alteio_BWOrgCont_50_FD_152870 | JGI IMG/M metagenome (GOLD analysis project Ga0206854, IMG submission 152870) | Enriched cells from forest soil in Barre Woods Harvard Forest LTER site, Petersham, Massachusetts, United States -... | ecosystem: Environmental > Terrestrial > Soil > Temperate forest >...
AGGCGTCAAATGCGGGCTGCCATTGGCCTTGCGCCCGGAGCGCATTGCCCATGCTAAAGTAGGCGAAGGCCTGGCTATACGGTGTGTGCAAACCAGGAATGGCGTGGGTGAAATATTGCACGGCCTCCGCATTCTGGCCGTTCATGGCGAGTGCATCCGCGAGATTGTTTTCATAGTCGGGATTCCCTGGCTGGAGGCGAAACGCTTGCTGCAATTCCTCGGCTGCGTCCGGCAGGCGCTGGGCGGTGAGGAGCGAAAGGCCATAACTTTCGCGCACCCGTGCGATATCAGGCTGGCTTTCGGTATTTTTACTCCAAAGGCGCAAGGCAGTGCGGTAATCTTCGTTGCGTTCATAAGTCAACAGGCCCAGCGCCAAGGCCAGCATAAGGGAGACGACAAAAGCGCTTCGGCCAATCCATTGATAGAGCAAGAGCACCCCCAATGTGGCAACTGCGGCCAATGGCAAATACATGCGGTGTTCGGCGGCGATATCGGTCACAATCGGCAAAAAGCTGGAGCTGGGCCCCAGCACGAGAAAAAACCACGCCCCCAGAAAGCCCCAGCGCGGTTGCCGCCACACCGCCCACACCGTGGCCGCAGCCAGCACAGCCAGCACGACTACCGCAGGCGACACTTCCGTCCCGACCAAACCAAAGGCGGTGCCATAATCCTGGGTCAGCGGATGCGGCCAGAAAGACAAGTGTAAATAATTTACGATCACTGGTCCCTGGGCCAGCGCATATGCCAGTGGACTTACTCCCAGGCCAAAGCCTGCCGAGGTCCCGCGGGTGCCGGTATTCCACGCCTGCCACGCCAGCGGCAGCCACGTGCCAAACAGCGCGGCATAATATTTATTCCGTTTCTCCAACGCGGCGGAGAAGGTTCCGGCGACAAATGTCCGATCGTACAGCAGCACCATCAGTGGCGCCGTCACGATTACTTCTTTGCAAAAAACGCCCACTAGACATGCAGCCACGGACAGTGGCAGCCAGCGCATGGCAGCCTCCTGGCATCCTCGCACAAAGCAATAAAGCGTCAGCAAATAAAACAATCCCATGAGGCACTCCGCGCGCTGCACGATATAGGTCACCGCCTCGGTTTGCAGTGGATGCAAGGCCCAAACCAACGCGACGCCTAATGCCAGTAGCCACGCATCGGCGCCAAAGCTCCGGCGCAGCGTCGGTAACTCGAGTGTGCGCCGCACCAATCCGAACAGCACCAGTGCGGCGAGCAAATGAATCACCAAATTAACGATGTGATAACCCGTCACCGACAAACCACCCGCAGCATAATTTAACGCCAGCGACAAATTCACCAGCGGTCGTCCGGCAACGGTATCGCCCCCGGGTGGCGGTTGTAACGCCGCCAGCCAGTCATGTTGAATGGTCGGATTGTCCACAATGGACGGAGTGTCGTCCACGATGAACGGTCCCTGGAAGCTATTGCTATAGGCAACGCCGCCAGCCAGCACGATAACCAGCCCGGCGAGATATATTTTTCGCCGGCTGGTGAAATCTGCGGGTGGGCTAAGTGATGTGCAAGAGGCCAGATTAGCGGCAGCAACTGGCATAAGGAAAAAATGATGAACAGCAGGGCTGACAGTCAAAATGACGTAACTTGGAGACATGTGCAATCACGTCTTCCTTGGACAAAAAAACAGGCCCGGCTTTTGGGCCGGGCCTGTTTTTTTAAAATAACGAACTGCTGATTAGTTCGCGCCTTGATCAATCCATGCGCGCAGATCGGCCAATTGGTCTTTGGTCAGCGCTGGTATCGGCGGAGTCGCGGTGCGGTTGCGCAGCGGGGGCATTTCGGTCTTCGCTACGGCATCAGATGCAAAGAGCAGGACGTTGCTCTGGTCGCCATGTCCGGCGATGATGTCCTTGCCGCCGCGGCCGCCTTTTAGCGCGCCATCTTTGGTGCTCAAATCCAAGCCACTCTTCGGGGTTGCGCCGCCATGGCACTTTACACACGAGGCCTTCAGCATCGGTTCGATGTCTTTGTCAAAAGTCAGGCCCTTTTTATCCGAGGCTGCGACCAGCTTGGTCAAGTCGGCCTTGGGGCCTGTGCTCGCTGCCGGGGTGGCAGAAGCCGCGGGCGCCGCCGGTGCGCTTGCAGCCGCCGGAGCGGGAGCCGGGGTGCTGGTGCTCGCCGCCGGGGCGGGAGCGTCCGCAGCGCTCAGGCTGGAAATGAGAATGGCCAATCCAGCCAGGGAGCCGGAGAGAATGAGGGGCAGTTTCTTAGACATGAGATAGGGATAAACTGAAATGAAGGTCAAAAGTTGTACCCATTCGCAGGGCCTGACAAGCCAATTTGGGGCAAGGGGTGGGCTTGCCTTTGGCGGGGCAGGGTGTTTAATTCCCTCTTTTCCCGGGTGCCAGCAGGCCCGGCCAGACAACCCATTCTTCCTCCTCAGCGCCTCCCATCCTCATGAAAATCCTTGTCGCCGACCGCATCTCGCCCACGGGCGTAGCCTACCTGAAGCAGCAGCCCGGCTTCGAAGTCATTGAAGCCTACGGCTCCAAGCCCGAGCAAGTGCTGGAACTCGTCAAGGACGTGGACGCCATCGCCGTGCGTAGTGAGACGCAAATCACCCGCGAGGTCATCGCTGCTGCGCCCAAGCTCAAGGCCGTAGGTCGCGCCGGGGTGGGGGTGGATAATATTGATGTCGAGGCCGCCACCGAGCGGGGCGTCATCGTCATGAACACGCCCACGGGCAATACCATCGCCACGGCGGAGCTGACCTTCACCCACATGCTGTGTGGCACTCGCCCCATCGCCCAAGCCAGTGCCTCGATGAAGGCCGGCCAGTGGGACAAAAAAAGCTACGCCGGCAGCGAACTTTCCCAAAAAAACCCTCGGCATCCTCGGCCTCGGCCGCATCGGTGCGGAAGTCGCCAAGCGTGCCCAGGCTTTTGGCATGAAGGTCCTGGCCTATGATCCCTACCTTACCGATGCCAAGGCCAAGGCGCTGAACGTCCAGACCGTCACCACCGAGGAAATTTTCAAGAAGTCAGACTACATCACTGTCCACATGCCATTGACCGACGACACCAAATACATGGTGGACGAGGCCGCTTTTGCGAAAATGAAAAAAGGCGTGCGCATCTTCAATTGCGCGCGTGGCGGCATTATCAAGGAAAGCGCCTTGCTCGCCGCCTTGCAATCGGGCCATGTCGCCGCCGCCGGGCTGGACGTGTTCGAGGAAGAACCGCTCGCCGCCGACCACCCCCTGCGCAAACTGCCCAATGTTGTCCTCACGCCCCACCTCGGCGCCTCGACCAAAGAAGCCCAGGAAAGCGTCGGCATCGAAGTGGCCGAAGCCCTCGCCGAAGTTCTCAACGGTGGCGTGGTGCGCAACGCCGTCAACATGCCGTCGGTGGACGCGCATACCCTCGCCTTATTGAAGCCCTATTTCACGCTCGGCGAAAAGCTCGGCGCCATTCTCCAGCAAGTCGCCCCGGACAAAATCGAAAAGCTGCGCATCACTTATTTCGGCAAAATCAACGAGCTGGATGCAAACCCGCTCACGCGCGCGATTCTGCGCGGCTACCTCCGCCGCATCAGCGGCACGGATGTCACCGACGTCAACGCCCCGATCCGCATTCAACAGCTCGGCATTCATGTCGAGACAGTGAAGTCTTCGACCCCCGCCGATTATACGGATTTAATCCAGCTCGCGGCCACCGACACTGGCGGCAAGGACTATGTGGTTTCCGGTACGCTCATCGGCACCGCGCAAAACCCGCGCCTGGTCGGCCTCCTCGGCCACAGCGTCGAGGTCACGCCCGCAGGCTTCCTCCTCGTCCTGCGCAATCGCGACGTGCCGGGCATCGTCGGCATGTTGGGCACCGTCCTCGGCAAGCACCAGGTGAACATTGCCAACATGTCCCTCAGTCGCGGCGACCAAAAGGAAGCCCTCGCCATTTATCAACTCGACAGCCGCCCCTCCGACGAAGCCCTCAACGAAATCCGCAACCACCCGGCCATTTTGGGTCTGCAGGTGATTACGGTGTAGGGAATGTGAGCAGCACTGGCAATCTAAGGCTGGAGCAGTAGCAAATTAGCTTCTTGCAACATAATGTAAAATGTTGCTTGCCTGAATGCCATGCTCCCAGCCCATCCAGGCTACAGAAGTAATCCACGATTCCATTACGGTGTCGGATTTGATCTGAAATCATTTTCCACGCATCATTTTTCAGTTGAGGAATTGCCTGCTAATATTGATACCCTTCGATTCCGTCGGATTAAGAACAGTCATCGCGGAATAGGAAAACTCCGGAATCTTAAGTGGCTATTGGCATATTGCGTTAATCAGGACTGTCTTGATGAATTGGCTGCATTATCGAATCTCGAGGTTTTGTACATTAGTGAGCTGAACGCCACGGATCTTTCTCCGCTTAAACGTTGCCGAGCGCTGCGAAATCTAATTATCAAGGGCGCAACGAAAGTGCCCAATCTGGACTGGCTGGATGGTCTGCCGCCGCTAGAATCCCTTTTGTTAGAGCATTTCAAGCTCGTTCATGATTTGTCAGCAGTCGTTACACTTCGTTCAATTCGGGCTTTTGGTATAGAGGGAAGTATGTGGACCAAGCAAAAGGTGGAAAGTCTATCACCAGTCTCTGAACTGAAACAGCTTGAGGCATTATTCATGGCGAATTGCAAGGCAGACAATGACGGCCTTAAGCCTCTGCATAAACTTTCCAATCTTCGCTGCCTCCAGGCGCCGGGGTTTTACCCAGACAATGAATTTCTGGACTTGCGAGCGGCATTACCAAATCTTGAATGTCAGTGGTTTCGGGAAATTGACCAATACGGCAGTATCAAGGCGGCACTCAAGGCGAGGATAAACGAAATCAAAAATCCCGGTCAAACTGAGACATAAGCCGACAAACATAAAGGTGCCGAACTGGCACCTCTATTTTTGTGAATTCAAATTCCTCCTTCACTGCACTGTAATAATCTCCATCGCAGACTTGTCTTTTCCCGCAAAATCAATAGAGTAATCAACGTCATGAGCGTGACCCAAATTCTGCACGAGATAGAGGCACTACCAGCCAAGGACCGAAAGAAGCTATTCACCAAGCTGAGCGCATTGACCGCTTCCGATGTGCCGGAGTCTTTCCGTGAGAGCATGGCCGAGGCGGCTCGCGGCGAATTGATTGATTTGGATGAAGCATTGGGCGAACTTGACCGCAAGTGAACTTCGCATTCAAGACCACGTCGTCATTCCGCCGGGCGCTGGCCAAATTGAGTCCAACGCAAAAACGTTCAGCCAAGAAAGCGTTTCAATTGTTCAAGGAAGACCCGTTCCACCCACGCTTGCGTACGCATAAAATTCACCGGCTGTCGTCACTTTACAACAAAACGATTTACTCTGTTTGGATTGAAAGCGACTTGCGCGCGGTTTTCTATATCGAAGGCCGCGCCATTGTCAGTGTAGACATTGGCACACACGCCATTTATCGAAGCTGATTTGTCATCTAACTTAGATGATTCAGCCTGTTCACTTCAAATACGCCTTCAACTGCGGCACGTCCTCAGGCAGCTCATCCATCACCAGTTTCGCCATCGCTTTTGCACCAGCAGCATTGAAATGTGTCGTATCGTAGTCACCGCCGGCCAGGTTGGCTTCAAGCGCCTTCACGCCTTCGGGGCCGAGTTGCGCGTAGAGTTTCGCGCTCGCGGCATGCAAATCAATCAGCGCAACTTTCTTTTCCGCCGCCACGGCTTTCATCGCATCGGCGTACGGTTGTAAATTATCGGTGGGCGTGCGCCGGCACATCGGCGTGATGAGCACGGGAATCGCCCCCTGTGCGCGGGCTTCGTCAATGTACTTGCGCAAATAATCGCGGAAATCTGTGGCGGCATTGGTGGCTTCCGGGTTCGTCGGCGCATGCGAATCGTTGTGCCCAAATTGAATGAGCACGACGCCGGGATCGGCCTGCAAGGCCTTGGCCCACCGGCCTTCAGAAATAAAAGTTTTCGTGCTGCGGCCCGACACCGCGAGGTTGCTCACCTTCAAGTCGCTCTTGAAATACTCCTGGATGTGCATGCCCCAGCCTTCGCGGTGCAGATTGTCGTTCAGCGGCCAATTGCACACCGTGGAATCGCCAATGATGACAATGCTCGGCGCGTGCAATGGAGTGGCCTGGTCGGCAGTATCGCGTGGAATAACGCCACAGCCAACCAAGCCCAGCACCACGGCGAAAAGCAGAGGTGATAGCTTCCTGACACAAGAAGCCTGCACTGGAAAACTGCGGAGAGCAATCCAGCTCATCGTCTTGACGCTCGCGCTACTCTACTTCGTCCGCTCGGTAATAATTTCTGTGGCAGATTTGCCTTGCGGGATGAAGGGCAGCACATGTTCCGTGTACGGCACAACCACGTCGAGCAAGTACGGGCCGTCATGCGCCAGCATTTCCCGAATGCCGTCAAGCAGGTCTTCGCGCTTGAGAATGCGCCGGGCTTTGACGCCAAAGCCTTTGGCGATGGTCACAAAGTCCGGGTAAATCGCGCTCGGGTTGTCCGGGCCGCCAATATTCTCGGGGTCGCCGAGGATGGTGTGGCCGCGCACACCCTTGTAGAAGTTGTCCTCCCACTGCACCACCATGCCCAGGTGCTGGTTATTCAAGATCAGGCACTTGGCGTTGATCTTTTCGATCTTGGCCGTGGCCAGTTCCTGGATGTTCATCAAGAACGAACCGTCGCCGTCCACATCCACCACCTGTTTGTCGGGGCAGGCCACCTTGGCACCGAGTGCCGCCGGAAAGCCAAAACCCATCGTACCCAGGCCGAGCGAACTAATGAACGTGCGCGGTTCCTTGAACAAATAATATTGCGGCGTCCACATCTGGTGCTGGCCCACGCCGGTGGTGATGATCGCCTCGCCCTTCGTTTCTTTAAAGAGCGTTTCGATCACTTCCTGCGGCAGGATGTGTTTCGAGTCGCGCGCGTAACCGAACGGGTAGGGCTTGGCCTTTTTCCAATCAGTGATTTTTTGGGACCAATCGGTCAAATCGGGCCGTTTCCAGTGCGTCTCTTTAATCAACTGGTTCAGGCGTGCCAGGGCATACTTGATGTCCGAGGTGATGGGCAGCTGCGCAAACTTGTTTTTGTTATGCTCCGAGCGATCAATGTCGAAGTGGACAATCGTCGCATGCGGTGCAAATTTGGACACCACGCCCGTAATGCGGTCGTCAAAACGTGCTCCAGCGGTAATGAGCAGGTCGCTGTCGCACACGGCGAGATTGCCGGCATAGGTGCCGTGCATGCCGAACCAATACAGACTTTGCGGATGCTCGGCTGGGAAAGCGCCGAGGCCCATGAGCGTCGAAGCCACGGGGATGCCGGTCAGTTCCGCAAACTTGCGCAGGTCGTCCGTCGCATTTGCACTCAGAATGCCGCCGCCGATGTATAGGACGGGCTTTTTCGATTTTAAGATTAGGTCGAGCACCTTATTTAGCTCTTCGTCCGAGGCTTGGGGTGCATCAGGATACCCCGGGATATTAATTTCTGCCGGAAAGACTGGTTTAAATATTTTTTGTTGCACATCCTTCGGAATATCAATCACTACCGGGCCTGGGCGGCCGGTGGAGGCAATGTGGAAGGCTTCTTTAAACACGCGTGGCAGGTCTTCTGCCTTGAGCACGAGAAAGCTGTGCTTCGTAATCGGCAGGGTCATCCCGAAAAAGTCAGTTTCTTGGAAGGCACCCTTGCCAATAAATTGCTGAAATACCTGGCCGGTGATCGCCACCAAGGGAATCGAATCCATGTAGGCATCGGCAATGCAGGTCACGAGGTTGGTCGCGCCCGGGCCGCTGGTGGCCATGCACACGCCCACTTTGCCCGTGGCGCGCGCGTAGCCGTGCGCCATAAAGCCGCCGCCTTGTTCAAAGCGCGGCAAAATGGTGCGGATCTTTTTTGTCCGCGTCAGCGCCTGATGCAACTCCATGGACGCGCCGCCCGGATAGGCAAACACGACATCCACGCCCTCGCGCTCGAGGCAGCGCACGACGACATCTGCCCCGCGCATTTCGGGGCCCACTTCGTCTTGGGGCGGGAATGACACGATCGGTTTGGCCTTGGCGGCAGTTTTCATGGTGATGGCTTAACTAGATGATGATACGGGTTATTTCGGTGAAATGGGTACCATTGGCAACTGACCGGAGCGGAAACAATTTCACCGAAAAGTAAGAAAACCACATTTTGGCCAAAAAGGCAAGTGCGGGTGCTGGCTAGGGTAAGGCCCCTAGATTAGGTTGGCCGAGACCGTAGGACTATCTAGGTTTCTCTCCCAAAAACGCGATTTTTAAAGAAAAGTAACGATTCCTAGCGGACTGATTGTTGACAGGTTTGGCGTATCTTTCCATATTTGCTCTCAGACGCCCCTATGCAGGCCCTGTGGTCATATTCTTTCCCCCGAGTCCGATGGTCTCTGCGCATGTTATGCCAGTGGGTGAGTTTGGCTATGATAATGCTGTCCGTATCTTCGGTTGTTTTTGCGGCAGATACCAGCACCTATAAATTCACCGATCAACAAGGCCGCACTCTGGTGGCCGCGATTGTGCGCGTGGCCGAGCCGGATGTTTATCTGCAATCAGATAATGGCCAGCCCTATCCCGTCAAGATTAGCGTATTTATCGCCAAGGATCAGGCCTACATCAAGCAATGGGAGCAGCAACACGAAAAGACGGCGGAGCCATTCACCATTTTTGCACTGCGTAATACGTTGACCGATTCCAGCGAAGCTCTCCCCATGCAGGGGTTCAATGTAACCCTGAAAAACTTTAGTGGCGCAGGCGTCACTGACTTGCGGGTGGATTACATCGTCCTTCGCCAACCAACTCCGACCTCGCTGGCTCCGCTTCCGCGCATCAGCGGCACCGCCGAGATCACGTCCATCACCAACAAGGGCGACGCCAGTTTTGACACGCTGCGCATTGGCGCCAAGGGCAGCCACGTCGCCATTTGGGTGCGGATTTTTAATGCCAGCGGTGTTCTGTTGCAGGAATGGTCCTCCTCCCCGGCAATGACGAAAGACGAACAGTGGAGCCCCACCGCGCAAAGCCAATCCGATACTTCGGATACTGACACGAAGACCGACAAGTCAAAGCACTAAGCGCGTTGCGCTTTCTGACGAAACGCGGGCCGCCGCGGAGTGATTCATTTTGTAGCGAAATGGCGGCAATGGGTCCGTTGCCTTGTCGGTGATTTTTCCTCTTTACCCGTTTGGGTTTGGACTTAGGATGCTTGGATGCAATCGTCTACCCTCAGACAGCAGGTGGCTGGATTGCATGGAGCATCCCTTCCGCGCATAGTTTGGGTTGTTTTGACCGGTTTAATCATCTGGGTCGGGCTGCGCCCAGCATTTGCGGCAGATGCCATACCGGATTCAGCTCCGGACTTGCATACTTTTACCAATCAGGACGGGCGGACTGTTCAGGCCGAGATTTTTAGCGTCGCCGAAGATTATGTGAATATAAAAACCACCGATGGCCAGACTTTCAAGGTGCCGGTTTCCACCTTGACCAAGGATGATCTGAACTTCATCCACCAATGGTTCATCAAACAGGCTCGAACCCGCGGTGACGATGTCCTGACGATTGCGGCCACTTCCGTACGGGGGGAGTCTGACTCGGCGCAGGTTTCCACTAAAACCAAACTGACCATGTCGTGGACCGAGAGCTACAAAATCAAGGTCTCCAATGCGACCCCCGTGCATTGGACCAACCTGCAAGTGCGCTACATTATTATATATGCAACTTCCTCTCCCGGCATTAAGCCCCCCGGCAATTTTAAGCCTGCTCACGCCTCTGGCACCGTTGCCCTGGCCAACCTGCCGGGCGCCCAAGACCAGACCGTAGCCACTGATAAAGTCACCCTCCAGGAGGTTGACCTCGAGAATGGTGCCACCTACGAAAATGGCGCGCCCCTTAAAAGTACGGATGAACTCCGGGGTGTTTGGGTGCGCGTTTACGACGAATATAACAATCTTCTTCAGGAATGGTCCGTTCCAACCACCCTGATGAAAGACAATAATTGGGATGCGCTCAGCCCGCCATCCCGCAGTCGCCGTGGCGGGGCCGCGGCGAAGCCAGCCTCCTCAAATTGAACGGGCAGGCCGCAGCGCCAGACCATGACTCCCGTCCGTTATTTTTCTCTTTACCATCCATGGGGGAAACTTAATATACGGTACATGCGATCATGCTTGCCGAGGCCGTGGCCCATGGCCGGTTTGCAGGACGCCGTTTGCCGCTGGCGCGCTTTTGCCGCTTTGGCTATTCTGGTGGGCTTGGGCCCGCTTCCGACGTTTGGGGCAGATACCAGCCCGCCCGCCGCACTGGATCTGCATACTTTTACCAACCAGCAAGGGAAGACCATCCAGGCGGCAATTACCGACGCCACCCTCGACTTTGTATTTTTGAAAAGAGACGACGGGCAATCATTCAAAGCGGCGCTGGGCCTGTTCAGCAAGGACGATCAGGATTACATCAGTCAATGGGTTGTCCACCGGGCCAAGGTGCAAGGTAGCGATATTCTTAAGTTTGAAACAACCACGGAAAGCGGAACCGGCACCGCCGGTGCGCCCAATGCCAACGAGCAGCGCACCGTCACCGCCCTGAATGGCAAGATGGTACGCCCGACAATCAGAAGTTGGTCCGAAAACTATAACGTCAAGATCACCAACTTGGTCCCTGCGCATCTGACCAAACTGCAGCTTCGATTCATCATTTTTAGCATGGCTGCCGTCCCTGGCGCATTGCCGCCTGATGATTTTACCTCGAACGCTTTTATTGGCCATCCCATTACCATTGATGACCTCCCCTTCAGTGCCGACCAGACCATAAAAGCGGGGCAAGTCACCCTGAGCGAATATACCCTGCCCCCCAACTCTTCTTATAGCAACGGGGCACCCCTAAAGAGCACCGATCAACTAAAGGGAATTTGGGTGCGGATTTACGACCAGAACAATGACCTGATTCAGGAATGGGCTTCATCCTCAACCATAATTAAAGAAAACGATTGGGATGACTTGGTCAAAAAAGCCAGCGCCGCCACCCGGGGCCGTGGCGGATTTACTGCGAACGGATTTAGTGATGAGAACGGCGGTACTGGTGGCCGGCGCGGTGGCTGAGTCGTTTCTCTCTTCTCCGCCAGAGGAATTTTCTTTGCCAGCCCGGCGGTTGTGTTAGGATGGCGGCATGGCAGGAAATAAACAGCATGGCGGGGCAAGTTGCCAAAAATGCGGTCAGGAAACCCCGGCGGAATTATTAGCTGCCTGCCGGGCCGCCGGGTTGCGGCGCACCCAATTGCTCGAAAGCGTGCTTGAAGTTTTGCGCACGCATACCGAACCGATTAAAATTGGCGACCTGGCGCAGGCCAAGGGCATCCGCGGCACTTGCGATCCCGCCACGCTTTACCGTCTGCTGCAACGACTCGAAGCAAAGGGCCTTGTCCGCCGCATCGGCTTGCACGAACGCGCCGCGCACTTCGCCCTCCACCGCGCCCATCACCACGACTATGTTGTCTGCCGCGAGTGTGGCGATGTTGCGACCTTGAACATGGATTGCCCGGTGGAAAAGCTGGAAACCGAAGTGGGCCGCCGCACCGGCTTCCGCGAGATCTATCACGAATTGCAGTTCTACGGCGTCTGCCCGCAGTGCGCCGCCAAGTCTGCGTGAGCTTACTTCCAAGCCATCAGCGCCGCGCCGCCCACTATTAGCACCAGTCCGGCCACGCTGCGCGCATCCAGCTTTTCACCGAGAAACGCCACGGCCAGAATCGCCGCCAGCGCCACGCTTAATTTGTCCACCGCCGCCACCCGCGCAACCGGCCCGAGGCGCAGCGCATGAAAGTAGCACATCCACGATAGCCCGGTGGCGCTGCCGGACAGCACCAGAAATAATGTGCTGCGGGAGCTTGGTGCAATCCAGTCGCTCGCCGGAACCGTGGCCCAGGCCAGTGCCCAGGAAAAAAACAAGGCCACGCTCGTGCGCACGGCCATGGCAAGATTGGGGTTCACGTCCTCGACTCCCACTTTCGCCAGCAAAGCGGTCAAGGCGGCAAATCCGGCGGAACCCAGCGCCCAGCAGAACCAGTTCATGCCTATTTCTTAAATGGCTCGGCTGGCCGCGGCGAACCCGAAAATACGCTCAACTCGCGCGACTGAATTCGTACACTGCATAACCCGCCAGCAACTTCGGCCAGAAGGCACAAGGCGTGCGCCAATCCCCCGCCAGAAATGCCCGGCGTGTCACGCGCGCACCCACCGCCTTGCAGAAGTCCTCGAAATCGCCAATTTCCACCGGGTTGCTCGGCCGGCTTTTAAACCACGGATCGGGGTATACCTCGTTGCGTACGCGGTGCCCGTGCCAGAGCATATTCCAGCGATTCAGCCAAAAGCCGTGGTTCACAAACCCCACGGCCACATGTTTGCCAACGACCATCGCGCGCTCGATCACCTGCCACGGATGGTCCAGCTCCTGCACCGTGCGCGAACACACCACCCAGTCAAACGAATCTGCCGGATAAAAATTCAGTACATCCAAAATGTCGCCTTGATACGCCGGCACCCCTCGCTCGACGCAACCGATAACCGACTGCAAATCGCTGTCCACCCCCACCACCTCCGCCTTCCGGTCCTGGATGAGATGCTCCAGCAGCAAGCCGCGCCCGCAGCCCAAGTCGAGCACGCGGCTGCCCGGCGCAATCCAGTCACTTAATATATGCAGGTCTGTGTCCTGCTTGACGAGATGGCGCGCCGAGCCATTCGCGGCTGAGGGAGTTATTTGAGCGGCGGCATCCATATTTGCGGACTGAGCATGGCCCGACCGGTGCGCGCGGTCAAGCTGTCGGGTGTCGGGTTATTGCGCGCAGAACTCGCCCGTCTACCCCAGCAACAACAACGCCGGAGTCTCTAGCACCGTTTTCAATGCGGTCAAAAACTGCGCGGCAATTGCGCCGTCTATAACCCGGTGGTCGCCGGATATTCCCAGCACCATCCGGCGCCCCACGACGATTTGCCCACGCGCATCCACCACCGGCTTAGTCAACGTTGCGCCGACCGAAAGAATCCCCGCATTGGGCGGGTTGATAATGCCGTAAAAGCCCGTCACCCCAAACATGCCGAGGTTGGTCACCGTAAAGGTCGAGCCCGTCATTTCCGCCGGCGTGAGTTTCTTGGTTCGCGCCTTGGCGATAAGGCCTTTCGCCTCCGCCGCAATCTCGCGCAGGCCTTTGCTGTCGGCATCGCGGATGACCGGCGTCAGCAGCCCGTCTTCAATCGCCACGCCAAAGGCCAGGTGCACGCTCCCGTGACGCTGGATCGTGTCGCCCGCCCAGGAACTGTTGACCATTGGCACGCGGCGCAGTGCTTCGACCGACGCTTTCAAAATGAAATCGTTGACCGTGAATTTGCCGCCGCCTTTTTCCGGTGGCAGGTCACCCAGCGCGGCGTTCAAGCCCTCGCGCAAATCCGCCAGCGGCCCGGCGTCAATTTCGATCTCCACGTAGAAATGCGGGATGCCGTTGGTGGACTCCAGCAAGCGCCGCGCAATGGTCGAGCGCATGTTGGAGACCGGAATCGCTTGGTCTTCACCAATCGGGCCAGTGAGTCCGGTAATAGCGGGCGCAGCCGAGGAAGCTGCGGCTGGGGCTGGCCTGCTGGCGGCAGAAATCACATCCGCGCGGACAATGCGCCCACCCGGCCCGCTGCCAGTGACGCCGTCCAAGGACACGCCTTTTTCCGCAGCAAGTTTTTTGGCGAGCGGCGAGGCTTTGATGCGGGCCCCGGAAGAAGAAGTTGCAGGTTGCAGGTTGCTTGTAGCAGGTTGGGCCACTGGCGCCGATGCGGCCACAGGTTGGGTCGCCGTTGCCGCCGGTTTTGGCGCAATCACGGGAGCATTGGTCGCCTTGGCGGGCGCGGGCTTAGCTTGCGGGGGTGCCGCTGCAACCGGGGCCTCCGGGATGGCTTCGCCCGGCTGGCCAATGGCGCACATCGGCGCGCCCACGGGGATCTGCCCCCCGGCGGGCACATAGTGCTTCAGCAGCACACCGGAGACAAAGTTCTCGACCTCCATGGTCGCCTTGTCCGTCTCCACTTCGCACAGCTTGTCGTCAGGGGCGACCTTGTCGCCTTCCTTCTTCAACCATTTGACGAGCGTCCCCACCGTCATGGTGTCGCTGAGCTTGGGCATTTCGATTATTTCGGCCATGGAGTCTTTTACCGCATAAAACGCCTAAAACGCAAAGAGGAAAAATGAAGGAAAAAAAAATCAATTTTACCGCAAAGCAGCCAAGATTTTATCCACGAAAGGTCACGAATTTTTGAGAATAAGTAAAAAACGGTCTTCATTCGTGTCTATTAGTGGATGAATTTCCCCGGTCATCCCCGTCGCTTCCTTGCGGTGAATTATTTTATTTTTTAGGCACGACAGGGTGCGATATGATGCGAAATGGTCTGGCTGGACTGGGGGTGGTAGGTTTGGAGTTCGGGGCGCTTGGTGGCCCCGGCTTAGTGCTTTGCTCCTTTCTTCATAGGCCTCATTCTACCCGAACCGAGTCGGCTGCGAAAGGACTTGGTTGGCTGCGTTGGGACGGTTTGATGGGTTTGATGGGTTGGGTTGCTGCCCGCTTTGCCCCTTGCCACCACCGTTAGGTCGTGAATATCGTGCTAACTATTCGTATCCGTCCCGCCATGCGTGCCTTTTCCTCTTCCCGTATCGGACGGTTTGTATCTTTGCTGGTCGCGGCTTTCGCCTTCTTTTGCGGCCGCGCTCATGCTCAAAATTTTACTTACACAACTAATACCGACGGCTCGCTTACCATCACCGACTACACGGGACCTCCAGGTGCGGTAACGATCCCTAACACGATCAATAATCAGACTGTGACGATCATTGGCGATGGCGTAGATTCTGTTTTTGCCAATACTCAAGTGACTAGCGTCACGATCCCCGACAGCGTTACTAGCATCGGAGCCTCGGCATTCGCACACTGCGGAAGCCTGACCAGTATCATGATCCCCAGTGGCGTCACTAGCATAGCAAACTTTGCGTTCTTTGCGTCTGGCCTTACCAGTGTAACTATCCCCAATAGCGTCACCAGCATCGGCGGCAGCGCGTTCTATGGTTGCTCCAGTATGATTAATATTACGCTTGGCAAAGGCCTCATCAGCATCGGTGGCGCGGCTTTCTACGGCTGCTCTAGCGTGGCGAGTGTTATGATTCCCAATAGCGTCACTAGTATTGGAAGTGGGGCGTTTAATGACTGCACCGGCCTAACTAGCGTCACGATCCCGGACAGTGTTACCAGTTTTGGCGACGGCGCATTCTATGGTTGCTCTAGCTTGACCAGTGCCGCGATTGGTAACGGTGTAAACAGCATTGGAACTGGGGTTTTCCAGTATTGCAGCAACCTGACCAGTGTTATGCTTGGCAACAACGTCACCAGTATCGAAGAATATGCGTTCTATGGCTGCCGCAGCCTTATCAACATTTATTTTGGGAGCAACGCCCCGACTGCTGATTCGACGGTGTTTGGCTACGACACCGATGCGACCATCTATTATTTTTCGAATACCAGTGGCTGGGGTTCCACGTTTGACGGTCTTCCAACGGCGCAGATAACTGCAAGCAAGCCGGCAATTACAATTGAGCCGCTAAATGAATTGGTGTTGGCCGGAAATAACGTCACTTTCTCTGTCGCTGCCTACAGTGCAGCAACGCCGAGCTACCAATGGCAGGTTTCTACGGATGGCGGCGGTACTTGGAGCAATCTCACGGACAATACCACCTATGCCGGGTCGGCAACGGATGTTTTAAGCATCATTAACGCCACTACCGCACAATTAGGCTATCAATATCAAGTCCTTCTGACAAACTCCGCCGGAACCACCACAACCACACCCGTCCCGCTCATCGTGGGCAATTCTACGGCTAGACTCGATTGGTATTTAAATAATTTCACGTCTGCCCAGATGGGCAACCCCAGCATCGCCGGCGACGTAGCCGAGCCTGCGGGCGATGGCATTCCGAATTTGCTGAAATACGCTTTTAACCTCCCGGCGCTAGTCAATGGGCAGCCTTTGCTGCCACAGGCAACGGTCAACTACAATTTTAGCGTGCTACCACGCTTACTACACATGCATGCTTTGGTGTTGAGCTTCGATGCCTTGCAATCCGATTTGACCTATGCCGTCGAAGCCAGCACCGACCTCGCTAACTGGAGCACTACTGGAGTGACCGAGCAAACCAATGGAAGCCAGGTGACGGCCAGCTATCTATTACCGGTTAATGGCAGCGCATTCCTGCGGATTGTGGTATCACCGGGGCCATAGGAACATTGTAGAAAGCCAAAACAACCACGGATGTCACGGATAGCACGGATGAGTTTCAGAAGTATGGTTATGGTGGCGATTTCTTTATCTGTGCTATCCGTGGTATCCGTGGTGAATAAAAGTTCTCTTTGCCTTTCACGGCACGGCTGCTAAATTCGCCCCATGGCCGACGACGGGCTGTCCATTCTGCAAACCGCCAAAAAGCCCGCATATGCGATTGGCGCGCCGCTGCGCGAATACCTCGTGCGCTGGGGGCGCGAGGCGCCGCTGCCGGTGACATACAAGGAACTGATTAGCTTTACCGAGGCCGCGCCGCTGCACGATACCGCCGGGCGCGATACGCTGTGGGAATCTGTCATCTACCCGCGCGAGCAGATGACTGTACTGCACCACGCGCTGAAAAACATTTATGCCGAGATGCAGGCCGAGGGCAGCATCTCCGTGATGGATCACCTTTATGTGGACCGCATTGATTTCTGCACGTTCGGCAACAGCAACCCCTTTCGCATCCGCATCGTCAATTCGTACAACGACAATTTTGACCATTTTTACGTGAAGAAGGCCGATGCCTCGCGCGTGTACGGATTGGAGCTGGAGCATTTGCTCTCGCCCAACCGGTTGCATTTTTTGACGTGTGGCGAGACGCTCGTCGAGGAACACATCGCGGGCATCCCTGGCGATGTGTTTGTGCAGCGCTGGCTGCACGACCCGAACGTGTCCTCCGTGCGCCTGGCCAAGGAGCTGGTGAAGTTCAACGAGCGCTGCTTTGTCCGCCTGCTGGGTGACATGCGCGCATATAACTTCGTCGTCGTGCTCGTGCCCGATTTTGAGGGCGTACAGGTCCGCATCCGCGCGATGGACTTTGATCAGCAGTCCTATAACGGGCGGCTGCGGTTTTATTTGCCGCAATTTTTCAAGGACAACCTCCCGCTCGTCGAATACTGCCAGAACCAGCTCAACCCGCAAACCGCGCGCCAATACCAGCGCGAGGAGCAGGCCCTCATTTTCCGCCGCGCGGAGACGGAGCGCGCCCGCATTGGCGAACTGCTCGCGGCCATGGAGCGCACCGAACTGGCCACGCCGGAAAAAGTCGCGCAGCTTAGTACGGAGTTGGCTGAATACCATCGCGAACCGGCTTTGGCGCGCGCGGCGACCATGGGCGAGTTGGTGCGCGAGAGCTTGGCGCTCATGTGCCGCAAGTTTGCCGAAGACTCGGGGCACGGCAGCGCGAACCCCTTTGGCGCGGACAGCGCGCGGTCCGGTTTGCGGTAAAAGGAAGCGCCGTGGTTTGGATTGAGTGGAGTACCACCAAGCAAAAAATCAATCGCGGCCCTAAGCTAAAAAGCGTTATTAATGCGCGACAACAAATATTTAGCAAAATTTTCACGCAATCTCGACCTTGGCGCCGGATAAAATCTTGAGCCCTGGCGCAACCATTGCTATAAACGCAGCCCTACATGCACGGAAATTTTTTGGCGCGCGCAGGTATTATTTTGCTGGTGGCATTATTGCTGGCAGCGCCTGCCCGCGCGGGCAATCTGACCATTGACCTCAATTATTCCTACGACACAAACAATTTTTTTGCGGACAATCCGCAGGCCGAGGTCTTGATGAACGATGCGGCCTCGTTCTATGAAAATCTTCTCAGCACGAACCTCACTGCGATTGACCCGGCAGCGGCATCCGCTCGTGACGGCGGCGCAGACACTTGGACGACCGACACCTTTAATCCCGCCAACCCCGACGTTTCGGCGGACGATATCGAAGTTACCAATCTGACCATCGCCGCGAACACGATTGAGGTTTTTGTGGGCGGTGGCACTTTTTCTAATGGCGGCGAGTTGGGCTTGGGCGGCTTTGGCGGCTCAAGTGTAAGCGGTTTTTCGCAAACTTGGATTGATGCCGTCACCGCCCGCAATCAACCCGGGGCGGAGGGCAGCGCCGGCTCCCAAACCACCTTTGCGCCGTGGGGTGGCTCCATTTCTTTCAGCACCACTGGCAATTGGTTTTTTGGCACCCTGGCTCCCGGCGAAACGGTGCCCACGGGCGAGTTTGATTTTTATTCCGTGGCCCTGCATGAACTCGGCCATGTGCTTGGCATTGGCACTTCGAATGTCTGGAATAACGATTTGGTGACGATCAGCGGCAACACCTATTTTGACGGCAGTCATGCCGTTGCGGCCAACGGCGGCCTGGACCCCGAAGTATCGCCCGATGGAGGCCATTGGGCGGAAGGCACCATGAGCGATGTTTATGGCACGACCACCCTTGGCAACGCCACCATGACCCCTGCACTGCCTGATGGCACTCGTAATCTGGTCACCAATTTGGATGTCGCAGGCCTGCAAGACATGGGCTGGGCGATTGTGCCCGAGTCGGCGGTCTGGCCATGGGCGGCGGCCGTGGTCATTGGCCTGCACACTTGGCGGCGCAGGCAAACATCCACCGTTGCGTCATAGCGCAACGAGCATGCCGCTGCGTGTGCCATAGATCAGTGCCTCAGCAGGCGAGCCCGTCAACGCGTATAGTGCGCGGGCGTAAACTTCGATTTGCGCCCCATAGCGCTCGCGCAGTTCTTTCCCGGCGTCACCCTTGGTCTGGTCGGTTTTCCAGTCCACGACCAGCCAGCGCGCCGCCTTCGCGTCCCAGACCGCAAAATCAATGCAGCCGTCAAACGCGCGTTCGCCATTTTCTTCTGCCCATAAAAACGGCAACTCGGCGGCAAACGCCAAACCCGGCGTCGTGAGTTTTTTCAACAAAGGCGATTCTCGCAGCCGCTGAAGTTCGTTGCGCGCGCGCGCCGGGTCAGGCGCAGTTGGCCATTGGGTTTCCCAGTGGTCAATCCAAGCCATTTGTCCTGCCGCCCACGGCGTATGCTCCATCACTTGGTGCCACCAATTGCCGTAGTCCACCGCCGAGGTAGGCGGCGTTTGCTCTTCGGGGTAATCAGGGGGAGCGAAGAGATCCGGTTCCGCGCGCTCGGGCTGAATCATTGCGGCATGATGCGCCAGGGTGCTTGGGAGCACGCGGCGGGAAAAACTTTTCGCGCGCAACTGGGCCGTGGCGAACATTTCCGGATGCCATTCGGGCGCAGGCCAGCAGGCGGACGACGCTGATTTGCCTGGAGCGGTGTTCGGCGGTGGTAATTTTTTTCGTTTTGACGCATGCAGCTCCAGCACCGGAAGATTTTTCCACCACGCGCCAGCCGCGCCATTTTCCTGGATGCGCAAGATCTCGGCCAACGAGCCGGCGCGCAATTTTTCATCGGTAATCAACGCGGATGCATCCGCCAAAATCAATGTTTGCTTCGGTCTAGTCACAGAAACATAGAGCAAGCGCTCAAAGGCCGCCAGGCGCTCCAAGGCGCGGATGGCGGCGGGAGAGTTCTCGCCATCGCCAACTTGCGCGGCGTGAAACTTATCATACAAACAGGCGGGCGGTTGCCCCGAAGCTGCGGAGGGAATCCAGCAAGGATATTCCGGTGGGGGAAAATCCGGCCGGGCAAACAAGCCAAACAAAACCACGGTCTGCCACTCGAGGCCCTTCGCCTTGTGGCTGGTGAGCAGTTGAATGTGTTGCGGGCGCGCCACCAGCTCTGCTGCGCCTTCCGGCGCCTGGCACATTTGTTGGGCAAACGCCGCCAGGCTGTCGCCCCGGCTATCGGCCAGTAATGCCTGGTCGAGCAATGCCGACAAACCGTCGGCATCCGCGCCAATGGCAGTCAGGCGCTCGCGCAATGCGGAAGTTTCCACGGCCGGGCAAACCGACTACGGCCCGGCTGGTTTGGCGCAACCACGCGAGCACGGCATCAACCTGGGGCGTCTTGGTCTGACCAGCGGAATTTCTCCAATGGAAAATTTCATCGTCCGAAACTCCAAAAATTTCCCGCATTACCCCACAAACTTCAAAATCATCTTCCGGGTCGGCCAGCACTCCCAACAACGCTGACAGCCAGGTGCGTGCAGAGTCGGCGCCCCGCGCTGGTTCGCCGGAGTGCAACTGTACGTCGAGTCCTGCCGCCCGCAGTTCCACAGCCAGCGCGCCCAGCCATTTCCGGCGCGGAGCCAATATGGCCAGTTGCGCCCAGTCGCTCACTCCCGCGCCTGAGGCTCCCGCGATGGCTAGCCACTTTGCCAGCGCGGTGGCCTCGGCCCGACGAAACTCATCCGCCGAGGGCTTTTCTCCTAAATGATCTGGTCTCGCCAGCGGCAGCCGCCAGACCCTCCCCTCGCCTGCATTGGGCCGGGCGCAAAGTTCCACAAACGCTGCCTGACCGGCCCTCCCATTCAATAATGCGGGGAAGGCAATATTCACTCCGGCGACGATTTGCACGTCGCAGCGCAGCGTGACGGTAAACTCCAGTTTTTCCGCCGCCCCGCTCTGAATGAGTTGGCGATCCAAGTCCGCATACGCGCGCACGTTGCCTCGTTCGTAAATGGATTGCTGGGGGTCGCCCACCATCGAGAATCGGCCTGGTGCCGGTGGCGCTCCCACGCCCTCCAGCCAAAGTCCGGGCTCGCCTATCGGTTGGGCCACGCCAACGAGCACCGCAAATTGCGCGGGGTCAGTGTCCTGCGCTTCATCCAACAGCACCGAAAATTCCTGCTCGCGGATGAGGTCCGCCAAAGTTGGGTCGCGCAGCAACGCCGCGGCGGGCCGCACAAAATCATCGTAGCTTAGACTGCCTTGGCGCAATTTGAATTCCCCATAGGCTTCGGCCACGCGCGCGGCTCCGTGGGCTGCCGTTGCTGCCAGCCAATTGCGCAGGGGCTGAAAAGTTTCAGCCCACGTGGCTTCAAAATCCGCGCCTCCACCCGAGGCCAGCGGCAAGCCCAGCGCGCGGGCCTCAGTCGGAGCATCCTGCCAGCGGCGCAGACGTTCGCGGGCGCGGCGGATGTTTTCTTCCGCGCGGGCATTTTTCTTGGCGCGCTGAAAATTAAATAATGGAGTGAGATCAATTTTTGGAACTCGGCCATGCTCCGGCGGCATCAATCCGCCTGTCGGCCAAGCCCACGCCAATCGCCAGATTTTTTCCGCCTCGCCATACCGT
>Ga0206854_1123_pt1 | contig 21264 bp, 21 predicted proteins | sample Alteio_BWOrgCont_50_FD_152870 | JGI IMG/M metagenome (GOLD analysis project Ga0206854, IMG submission 152870) | Enriched cells from forest soil in Barre Woods Harvard Forest LTER site, Petersham, Massachusetts, United States -... | ecosystem: Environmental > Terrestrial > Soil > Temperate forest >...
CGAACAAGGCTTTGGATACGTAATAGACTCAGTTTTTATGCCGGATAAAGAGCCGGGGACGGTTGTTGAGCAAGACCCTGATCCGGGAACTAATGTTAAAGAAAATAGGGTAATATATCTTACCATGATTTCAAGGCTGGCGCCAAATATTTCTTTACCATCTATTGAACAAACACCTTATATAACCGCAGCAGCCACATTGGCAAGTTATGGTTTAAAGGTTGGAGATACCACTTACCGTCCCGATGTTGCACGCGATATGGTTTTAGAAGTACGTTTTAGCGGTCAGCCGATAAGACCGGGTACACAAATACCTAAAGGCTCACGGCTTGACCTGGTGCTTGGCAACGGTGCAGGTGCGTCGGAGCTTGAAATTCCCGCACTGATTGGATTGACATTGGATGAAGCAAAATTTTCAATGAAGAGTTCGGGCTTAATATTGGGTACCGTTATGCGCCAGGGTGTAGTTAGCGATACGAGCAATGCGATTATTATTGACCAATCGCCTAAGAAAATGGATACTTTAATTAAGGTACCTATAGGAACACGTATTAATGTCACCATCAAACAAAAAAATTGATCAAATTGACGCAGGTACCTTGCTTCACCGTATAAAAAACGGCGAGCACGTAAATTTGCTGGATGTGCGGGAGGAAATAGAATACCATACCCATAATATTGGCGGTAAAAACATTCCGTTATCGCAATTTGATAAATTGGTAAAGCAATTAAATTATAACAAAACAGACGAAATAATAGTTATATGCAAAGCCGGATTGCGAAGCCAAACTGCACAATCAGTTTTAATACAAAATGGTTATCAAAACGTCAAAAACTTAACCGGCGGGTTAATAGCATTGCATAAACTTAAGTAACATTACCTATTATTAATTATGACAACAAAAGAAAAACCGGCAGGCGGCACTTTTAAAAAATTCATCATCGTATTGGTGCTTATCATAATAATTGCATTGGGCGGTACAGCTTGGTTTTATTATTTAAGGCTTTTTGGAGCCAACGTAACCGGTAAACAAGAATATCTATACGTGCATACCGGTGAAAATTACGAGCAGTTGTATGATTCACTATGTCAAAAAGGTATTTTAAACGATACCACAACATTTAACTGGGCAGCACACAATATGAAATATGTTGACCGTGTTAAACCCGGCAGATACCGTTTGCACGAAGGTATGAGCAACCGTAAATTGATACGTATGCTTGAACTGGGCGAACAGGAACCTGTTAATTTATCATTTCATAATTTAAGGCTGAAGGAACAATTTGCAGGTTTTGTTGGCAAAAAGTTAGAGTCAGACTCATTGGCTATTATCAGTTTGTTAGATTCAACTGCTTTTGTAAAACAATATGGATTTACACCTGATGATGTGTACTCAGTATTTATTCCAAATTCTTACCAGATAGACTGGAATACATCGCCAGAAAAATTCTTTAAGCGGATGTATGCCAATTATGAGAAGTTTTGGACACCCGAGCGGAAGCAACAAGCTAATTACATTAACCTGACACCCGTTCAAGTATCTATTTTAGCATCAATAGTTGATGCAGAAGCTTTACATGATGACGAGATGCCTACCATAGCCGGCTTATATTTAAATCGTTTAAAAGCGGGTCAAAAATTAGAGTCTGATCCTACTATCATATTCGCTAAGCACGATTTTACAATCAGGCGGGTTTTGAATAGGGATAAAGATTTCGATTCTCCATATAATACTTATTTACACACAGGCCTTCCTCCCGGCCCTATCATGATGCCATCTGTAAATGCACTTAATGCGGTACTGAATTTCAAAAAGAGCGATTATATTTATATGTGCGCTAAAGAGGATTTTTCGGGCTATCATAATTTCGCAAACAATTTGGCCCAGCATATGATAAACGCACGTAAGTTTCAGCATGCGCTTGACGAAAGGAACATTAAAAGATAATGTTTGAGCACGCTACTAAAATTAGGGTAAGGTATGGCGAAACCGACCAAATGGGCTATATGTATTACGGCAACTATGCCGAGTTTTATGAGGTTGGCCGTGTAGAAATGTTGCGTAGCTTAGGCCTAACCTATAGCGGCATGGAGCAATCGGGTATTATGATGCCGGTGCTTGAGTTAAAGTGCAAGTATCTTAAACCGGCGCTATATGATGATGAAATAACTATAAACGTTATTATGGATAAAATGCCCGGTGTAAAAATTCACTTCAGGTACGAGCTTTTTAACGAGAAGAATGAACTTATCAATTTGGGTGAAACCTTATTGGTATTTGTAAATATGACGACTAGTCGTCCTTGTTTACCGTCCGAAGAATTTTTAAATAAGTTAAAGCCATTTTTTGAGTAAATTTGGTTTGAATGAATTGGTTGCATCGTATTTTATTACATAATAAATTTTACCACAGGTTTATTGCGTGGACGAGGGCCACAGTAATACCCGGTTTTGGCACTTTGTCTATCTATGAGGTTGTATCGTCATTCATCAACGATTTTTTTCAGGGTGATCTGATTAACAAAGCATCGGCATTGGCCTATAATTTCATGCTGGCATTTTTTCCGGCTATGCTATTTTTACTATCGCTTATCCCCTACATACATATTAAAAACTTTCAAACCCAATTGTTGGGTATCGTATCATCTATATTACCTACCAATGCTTACCTCGCCTTTGAAAATACAATTAACGACATTGTTGTAAAACAAAATGGCAAATTACTATCATTTGGTGTTATAGCCGCTTTATATTTTGCAACGAATGGTGTAAGCAATTTAATGCGCGCTTTTAATCATTCTTCGCTAATAATAGAAAAAAGAAGCTGGTTAAAACGCCGCATAATAGCTACCGTGCTCACCGTAGTTATTAGTATAGCTTTATTAGTTGCTATTGTAATCATGATAGCGGGACAATGGTTGCTTCACTTATTACAAAGTCATTTATTAAGCGGCAGCCATTTTTGGGCAGCCTTGCTTCCAGCGTTTCGTTGGTTAATTATTATTGTTATTTTCTTTGTTACCGTATCGCTTTTGTACCGTTACGGGCCGTCTCATAAATTAAAATGGCCCTTCTTAAATCCCGGATCTATATTGGCAACCGGGCTGGCTTTATTAACATCATGGGGGTTTGCCTTTTATATCAATCATTTTTCATCCTACAATAAATTATACGGCTCTATAGGTACCCTTATTGTGGTGATGATATGGATGTATTTAAACTCGCTCATCCTGTTAATTGGCTTCGAATTAAACGCCGATATAGATCTTTCCAAACGCTCTATCAGGGTTATAAAACAGCGTTACAATACCTTTCGGCAGCAAAATACAGAATAATATTTTTCGTATGAAGCTATTATTCAACTACATACATCTCTAAAAAACTGTTTTAAAAAAAGTTCATTATCCAATTTGCCAATTCGGTGTGGATTTGTACTTTTGTCCCCGGAGAGTTGGCAGAGTGGTCGATTGCGGCAGTCTTGAAAACTGTTGACTGTAACAGGTCCTGGGGTTCGAATCCCTAACTCTCCGCAGAAAGAACAATTACATCCTGCTTAATGCAGGATTTTTTGTTTAATATTACCATACGGAGAGGTGTCAGAGTGATCGAATGTGCCTGATTCGAAATCAGGTGTACCGCAAGGTACCGGGGGTTTGAATCCCTCCCTCTCCGCTTAAAAAACCCAAATATGAATAAGCTTATATATGATATCGGTATGCATACCGGTAAAGACACTGAATTCTATTTAAAAAAAGGATTCAATGTTGTTGCTATTGAAGCTGATTATAGCTTGGTTGAACAGGCTAAATTAAAGTTCAAAGATGAATTAGCATCGGGACAATTAGTTATTGTGCCCATGGCAATTGCGCCGAAAGGCACATCTGAAATTGAGTTTTATATAAATAATGATAAGGATGATTGGGGAACCGCGCTTCCGGATTGGAATAGGAGCATGAATGATAATTTTAGGCAGGTTAAGGTAAAAGCTATACAACTTGAATCAATAATAGAGCAATATGGCGTTCCTTATTATATGAAAATAGATATTGAGGGTTCAGATATTCTATGTCTTAAGTCGTTATTAAACATTCAGGCAATGCCCGATTATATCAGCATAGAATTAAACACCCCCAATAACTTTGTAGATAAAAAGATTGATTGTCTTGAAATTTTGTCGCTATTGTCGGCTTTAGGATATAAGAAATTTAAAATCTCTGATCAATCGAAAAACGGAGAGCAGAGATCGCCTAACCCACCATTAGAAGGCAACTTTGTCGATTTTGATTTTGCAGGCGATTCTTCGGGATTATTTGGAAAAGAATTAAACTTACCTGAGTTCTCCCTTGACGAAGTTGCTAAAATGTACCTGGATTATTTTTATAATTCTAAAAAAAACGAACCAGAGTCTTCTCCAGGCTTTTTCCATAAAATAGGGCTGTTAAAAAATGTTGAAAAAGACAATTCAGCTTTAAATAACATTTTTCATATCGACGGATGGTTCGATATTCATGCAATAAAAAACTAAATCGTTATTTTTAATTAGCAATATCCAGGTTTTCGAGCAATCTCTGGGTTAATGGTTTGGTTATATAAGATTGTACAAATGAATAGTTTTTTGATTGTTCAATATCTTCCCTTTTTATCGATGACGAAAGAATGAACACTCTAATTTTTTTTGATAATGCGAGGTAAATTTTAGAAAGCCCATCTAAAAAGTCCCAGCCTGAAAAAGCTGGCATAAACAAATCTACTAAAATCACGTCAGGCAATTCATCAGCATTAAGCCTGTTTTTACTTAATAATTCTAAAGCTTCGCGCCCGTTTAAAAAAGAGGTCATCTTTTTACAATCGGTATAGGCCTTAACCAAACTACCCACAATTAAATGATCAAATTCATTGTCATCAATATAAAAAAGATTTCCGCACATAATGGTAAAACTAATATCAGTAATGGTATATAACCTGAGTGGTATATTTATTGTTTCATTACACTTTAAAGCATAAGTTGAAAAACAGGTTTTATAGTTCAATAAAAATTATTAGGGACTAATTTTATTGTGCTTTCACAATAATACTAAAGTTGCGCGCTAAAACAAAATTAATTATACGTTAACAACACATTTTCTTTTATCGAAAAAAGATTTTATAATACAAGGTTGGTTTAAAAAATGTATAATTACAATAGATTTTTTTGTTGAAAAGTTAAGTGAATATGATATATTTGGATGTTCAACTACTATTTAAACCCCTGTCACATAAAGTTACTTTTACAGGTAATTTTAAAAGTATATGAGATACTAATGAAGGTTGCACTTTTGATTATTACGTACACATCCCCTCTTCAAACTTTACGTCTTGTTAAAAAGCTCAATAATGGGAGTTTTGATTTTTATATTCACCTTGATAAAAAAGTGAATATGGAAACTCATAGTATGCTTTTTAACGAACCAAACGTTTATTTTATACAAGATCGTGTAGACATAAAATGGGCAAGCTTTACTAGCATACATGCAACAATTAAAGGAATAAAACAAATTGAAGCATCTGGTATAAAGTATGACTATATCAACTCACTGAGCGGGCAGGATTATCCTATCAAATCTGCCGATTATATCTTAAATTTTTTAGAGCAAAATAAAGGCAAAGAATTTATCCATTATTTAGATTTTGAAGTATGGACCGGCGCGCAATTGCGTTTGGATAAATATCACTTACAAGACATGAATTTTAAAGGTAAGTTCAGATTGCAATGGCTATTAAATAAACTAATAAAAAAACGCAGGATGCCGAAAGATTTCAAACTATACGGCCATTCCACCTTTTGGACATTAACCGCTGAATGTGCTTTTTACATGGCTGATGTTTTAGGGAAAAATAACCCGTACGAACGGTTTTTAAAATATACTTTTGGAAGTGATGAGTATATTTACCCAACTGTTGTTATGAACTCTGCTTTTAAAAATGCTGTTGAAAATAATAATTACAGGTATGTTGACTGGTCACAAGGAGGATACAGGCCAAAAACTTTAGTTACAGCCGATTTTGAAAAAATAGCAGCTTCTGATTGTTTGTTTGGAAGAAAATTTGATATTAATACAGATTCAAATATTTTGGATTTAATTGATAATTATAACTCAAAGTAATATCTTTAAGGACAATAATGGCTTACATAATAGATTTAACGCATTACCACGACGAACGGGGAACGCTTACTGTAATAGATAAGGTTTTACCGTTCGAAATTAAAAGATCATATTACATAACCGGCGTTAATCACTTATCGCGCGGCGGGCACCGCCATAAAGAATTAGTTGAGGGCATTATTTGTATGAATGGTAGTTTTACCGTTGGCATTGATGATGGTATTACCAAACAGGAAATAGTTTTAGATAGTCCGCACCAATGCCTAATAATTGAGGTTGACGAGTGGCACAACTTTTACAATTTTAGTGCGGGAGCTATATTAGTATCATTAGCATCTACGCATTATGACCCTGCTGATTATATTTACGAGCCCTATTCATAAATATGATCCCTTACGAAGACCTTAAACGCCTTAATGCCCCGTTTACAGAGCAATTTCATACCCGTTTTAACAGTGTACTTGAAAAAGGCTATTACATTTTAGGTGAAGAAGTTGCCTTGTTTGAAAAACAGTTTGCACAATATAATGCAGTGCCTTACTGTCTTGGTGTCTCAAACGGACTTGATGCAATTATACTTTCATTAAAATCGTGCAATTTTCCGGAGGGTAGTGAAGTAATTGTCCCGGCAAATACTTTTATTGCAACCATATTGGCTGTATTACAGTGTAATTTGATACCGGTATTAGTTGAGCCCGATATTAGCACCTACAATATCGACCCTACAAAAATAGAAGAAGCTATTACAGCTAAAACCCGGGCAATTATAGCAGTGCATCTGTATGGCAAATGTTGCGATATGGATGAAATAATCCGCATAAAAGACAAGCATAACTTATACGTGTTAGAAGACACTGCACAGGCTCATAGTGCCACTTTTAAAAATAAAAAGGCCGGTACTTTTGGCGATTTTGGCACCTTCAGCTTTTATCCTACAAAAAACCTTGGCGCACTAGGCGATGGGGGTGGCATACTTTGCAAAGAAGAAACTTATTACCATAAACTATTGCAGCTACGCAACTACGGGTCTGATAAAAAATATTACAATGAGGTAATTGGTTTCAATTGCAGACTTGATGAGTTACAGGCGGCGTTTTTAAACGTAAAACTACCTCACCTGGATGCTATAAGTGCACATAAAAACAAACTGGCTAACTTATATCTTCAAAACTTAAATAGCAACTTCATATTGCCCGTTAAACATCCGGATTATTATGATGTTTACCACATCTTTAATATTAGGCACTCACGCAGGGATGAATTAAAGACATATCTTGAAGAAAATGGCATTGGTACTGCAATTCATTATCCTGTTGCGCCGCATAAACAAAATGCTTTGAAACATTTGTTTATTGGCAAATCATTTCCTATTTCTGAAGAGATACACCAAACAACTTTAAGCCTACCTTGCTCTTATTTTCATACTGAAGATGATGTGCAGAAGATAATTAATGTTTTAAATAAATTTTAATTATTACCCTATGGATAGCGCAGATATTGCAATTATTGGTAGTGGCGCAGCAGCCTCAACAACGCTCATAGCACTATTTGTAAAACTATTAGAAGAACCACCGCAAAAAAAACTTCATGTTACAATTATTGAAAAACACCCCGAGTTTTTTAAAGGTATTCCCTATGGTTCAAGATCATCTATAAATGCACTAACAATTACAAGCGTAGCCGATTTTGTTTCGGTTGAAAAAGAAAAAAAACTATTTAATGAATGGCTTAAGTTAAACCAGGACGAATGGGTAAATTATTACCGTTTAAACGGAGGACTTGCCGCCAAACTATGGCTCGAAAATAATTTAGCACTTGTTGAAAAAGAACAATGGAGCGACGTATATCTGCCGCGGTTTGTTTTTGGCATTTATATGCAAAACAGGTTACTTGAACTTTTGCAACAGGTAGAAGATCGGCAATTAGCTAAAATTAATCTGATACAGGCCGAAGCAATAGCTATAAAATTAAATGCCAGTGCTGATTATGAGGTAACATTAGCACATCCTGATAAAAAAACAACCACTATTAAAGCAAAAAAGCTGGTAGTAGCAATCGGCTCTGCTCCTGTTAAGGAAAATGGCAAAGATGATGCTAATGAGCATTTTGTTTATATAAATGATCTATATTATCCTTCTGTCGACGACAATTTAAAAACTGTACAATCCTCTCTTCAAAAAGCCACTGCCGATTACCGCAACATTTTAATAATTGGCTCAAATGCAAGTTGTATTGAACTTTTATATTTACTGAATAACAGGCCGGATATATTAATCGATATTAATAAGATAATAACCATTTCACGTGCCGGAATTATGCCTTATCATATTTCTGAGGCCGAACTTGATGATTATCCGACACTCAATTTAAACGAAGTAAAAAGCAGAGATAATTATGACGTTCATACATTATTTGATGCCACAAAAAAAGACATAGCCGCCGCTATACAAGACACCGCCATAATTCCTCATTTAAACAAGATAATTGGTTATACTATTGAACTATTACAAGTGCTTGATGAGCAAGCAAAGAGAATATTTTTTAGTGTATACGGACCTCAAATTACAAAACTTATTCGCCGTTCGGGCCCTGCATATAAAGGTGCATCAGATAACTTAATTGGCATAAATAAACTCCAAACATTCAAAGGGAACTTTTTATCACTGGAAACGGGAGCAAATGGCGGCGTAATGAATTATATTGGTGCCGATAATGTTCAACAAAAATACCCGCTTACATTTAAAGCAATTATAAACTGTTCGGGTTCAAATAAACTGCGCGAATCATCTTCACCTTTATTGTATAATTTGATAAACAACAAAGTTTGTGATTTAACAATATCCGGTGAAGGTATCTTGGTTAACGAGAAGTTTGAAGCTGCACCCAATTTGTATATAATGGGACCATTGTTAGCAGGCAATATGAATAAACTCATACATTTCTGGCATTTGGAAAATGTATCGCGGCTATTGTATTTAGCGCCTTTCCTGGCAAACGAGTTGGTTAAGTAGTTATACGTTTATTAAAGTTTTCCAGGTCTATTTTTAGATGGATCACCATATTTTCAAGCGCATTACAAAGTTCGGTCGACCATTTACTGAGATCCTCATTACTATGATTGTCATACTCTTCCAGGTCGCGCACAATCTGCTTTACCGAAATAGCGCGAATATGGGTTAAAGAGGTTTTAAGTTTATGTGCTACTTCTGAAACCTGTTTCCATTGTTTATTAGCAGAAAAACTTTTAATATTTTCAATTTCCGAAGAAAACATACTGATCAGGATGGTTAAAACGTTACCAAACAGAGTGTCATCGTTTTTGCTCAATATTTCAATATCAACTAAGTCATAAAGATTTAAGTTGGCCGACAGCCTTCCGCCTGCTTCGTTTTGTTTTATTTCATCCATTGTGAATGGGTTTTATTACTGCTTTTAACAAGTTTTCTTATTAAAATTACAATTATTTTTTATTTTTGCGCAATGCCTTCTACCCATATGGCATTACGTTATCGGTAAAATGTGAATTTAAAAAATTCATTCTAATTTTTAGTATTAAAACATTGTTTAATTTGTTCCATATAAGTATCTTCATCAACTGATAATTGTTTACAGATTAGCTATAAATAACAAACAATTTGCATCCCCTAAGCAAGAACATTCAAAACATGAGCCTTAATACTGCTAATCGCGCAAAAGTTATAATTATTGAAGATGATAAATACATGCAGCTTATTTTAACCGAGTATTTAAATAAGCTGTATGAGATAGAAACATTTAACTCTGTGCTTGACGGGTTAACCTACCTGCAAAACGGCAATATTCCGGATCTTATCGTATCCGACTTAAATACACCTGGTGTTAATGGGTTTGAATTAATAAGCCAGCTTAAAGCAAGCACTTTTTTTAACCAGATTCCTATTATCATCATATCGGGCGATGATTCATCAGAAAAACGCATTAAATGTCTAAACCTTGGCGCTGATGATTATATTGTTAAGCCTTTTAACCCGGCCGAACTTGAAGCACGGGTAAGGGTTATATTAAAAAGGGTTGGTAAATAACTTAGTATGGGCGTTGATCAGCAACCAATAATTGCACTGATAGATTTTGATAAGGAAACATCATTACTAATTAACAAATGCAATTTTGGCAAAAGACAGGTAATGCATTTTATTAATGCTACTGAGCTTATATCTATTTGGCAGGTTAGAAAATTTAACATAGCAGCCATTATCTCAAAAAGCGAAATTTTAAGTAACACAGGCATTACAGGGCAAGAGATCGCGAAAAAAAAATTACCCCGTGCTCCACTTTTTTTGTTAGTCAATAATTTTAGCGATAACCTTAAAAACATAGCTCTTGACAAGGGTGTTACCGACGTTTTTGAATTTCCATTAAGCATTGAGGATATAGAAACCCGCGTAAATTTCACTGCCGATTATTGGGATGTATTACAACATAAATTCAAATTAAAGTCAGTAGGCACTTATAAAACACCAATTGGCAAGCGCATATTTGATATCCTGGCATCGGGTATGGCATTATTAATGCTTTCGCCTGTGTTTTTAATAATTTACTTAATAGTAAGACTTGAATCAAAAGGGCCGGCTTTTTATTATTCTTTTCGTGTAGGTACCGGGTACCGAGTGTTTAAATTTTATAAATTCCGGTCAATGTACATTAATGCCGACAAACGCTTACAGGATTTAAAGCACCTGAATCAATATAACGAAGCCGATGGTACACCCGGGAGTTCAGCAAAAAATGACAGGTACTTATGCGCCGACTGTATGGATATTGGCAAGTGCCAGCTTCCATTATATGCTGATAATGCAACCATGTGCGAAAAGGATTACATGAATACTATTAAATCAAATTCAGGCTCAGCATTTATCAAGATAAAAGATGATCCGCGTGTTACTAAAGTGGGCAACTTTATAAGAAATACCAGCCTGGACGAACTGCCGCAATTATGGAATGTATTTATTGGCAATATGAGCATTGTAGGCAACAGGCCATTACCATTATACGAGGCTGAAAAATTGACTACTGATAAAAATGCGCTTCGCTTTAACGCGCCTGCCGGTATAACAGGTTTATGGCAGGTTGAAAAAAGGGGTAAAGGCGGAATGAGTGAGGAAGAAAGGCTTTTCCTTGATAACTCATACGCGCTAAATCATAGCTTTAAAAACGACCTTATAGTTATACTTAAAACGTTCCCGGCTTTATTTCAAAAGGAAAACGTTTAGAGATCCCTGTTACTTTCTTTTTGATTTTTCCCAGGCTGCGCTTTGCTTTTTGCCAAAATATCTTAACAATCCGGCCAGTACGGCGTAATTCATAATGCAAAAATAATACGGGATAAATAAAGCTTTTATACGTATATTCTTACGTTCAAAATATAACCCAACCAAACTCAAAATATAAAACACCAACTGGCAGGCAAAAATGAATTTGTAAAGAAATATATCTGTATTAAAAGCTATCATGGCATTTAACACAAATACCAGGATCAGTAAAAACGGAGTAATTGTCCATCGCAAAACCCGATGACTAATGTATTGAAAAGTAAATACGGGATTTCTAAAAGGATTAGCCGCCTTTTTTAAACGCAAAACAGACTGAATACCGCCGGCAGCGATTCTTATTTTTCTTTTTAGTTCTTCTTTAATATTTACGGAAGCAGTTTCTATGGCATATGCTTTGGGTTCATAACCTATTATGTACCCTTTTTCGGCTATACGCATAGCTATCATATGATCATCTATAATCGTATCTGCTTCCACAGGATGATAAAGTGCTGTGCGTATGCTAAATAACTCTCCTGCTGCGCCTACATTTGAATATAGGGCATAATCCCAGTTCTTTAGCTTTGACTCATACTTCCAGTAGAACCCCTCTCCTGCCGAGCTCGCATCTGCGGTGTCGCCAATTATTATTCTTTTTTCGCCGGCAACGGCACCAACTTTTTCGTTTTGGTAATGCTTAACCAATTCTGTAATAGCATCTATATTTAAAAATGTATTGGCGTCTGTAAATACAGTTATTTCGTTATTAACAAAAGGGAAAGCCCGTTCAATGGCTGCCATTTTACCGGCACGTATATCCTGGTGCAATAGTGTTATATCTTTAATACCTTTCAATTTATCAGCAGTGCCATCAGTAGATCCATCGGTGATGAAAATAATCTGTATTTTATCTTTCGGATAATTCAGCTCAAGCGTGTTTGCCACCTTTTCCAGTATGATATCTTCCTCGTTATAAGCTGCTATAAGTATGGTAACGGTTGGAAGTATTTGTTCTGCTTTAAACGCAAACGGTTTTTTAAACAGGCTTTTCACTTTAACCAGGAAATATAATACAAAGCCGTAACCGATAAAGGTGTAAACAATGAGGAGTATGCTTATCCAAAAAACAGTTATCATAAATGCTAAATTTTAAAACCCAGGTCGTTACTGTTTTTTGAATGGGTTATATTCCATAAAACACCTTTAAGCAGCCAACTAGTTAAATCTTTTCTCCCTTTACGTGCATATAAATAAATTTGTTTGGGGCATGCAATGGTTGAATAATATAAACTAAAAAGCAGAGTATTTAGCAGACTTGTATTTTTGCGGATAAAAAGTATCCTGTTCCTCGTCATAAAATAGGTTTTGATGATGCTTTCTTTACCTACGGTTATTGACTCTTTATGTAAAACACTTGTTTTGCCTGTGAACCATATTTTTTTTCCGGCCCTTTTAAATTTTTCGCACCAATCCAGTTCTTCATAGTAAAGGAAATAGCTCTCTTCCATTAACCCAATACTGTCTAAATCGGCCTTTCGGCACATCATAGCTGCACCGTGGCAAAAGGCAGTTTGTCGGCTGTCATTATCATATTGACCGGTATTTTTATCAAAGCTGCCTATCCCTTTGTTTCGGCAAGTTATGTAATTCATTTCGGTAAACCCGGCATATTGGATTATTTCGGGATATTGAAAGTATAATAATAAGGGCGAAATTAAACCGATATCTTTATTATTATCCAACTCTGTTCTTAATTCGCTGATGAGATTTTCTGTTATTTCAGTATCGTTATTTAATAACAGCAAATAATCGCCCTTTGCTTGTTTAATACCAATGTTATTACCACCGGCAAAACCTAAATTCTTTTCAGACCTGATATAAACCAAACTTGGGTATTCCTGTTCAAATTGAAGTTGATAGTCTTCGTTGCTTCCGTTATCAACTAAAATAACTTCAACATTATCATTACTGGCATTTTTTTTTACTGATCTGAGGAATTCAATAGTTGCGCCTGGCTGATTAAAATTAACGGTTATAATTGATGTCAGCTGCATTCCTTCTAAATTATTTATAAGGCTAATTTTATACTTTGTTTAGAGAATTATCGCCACCAAACAACATTTTACCCGTACTTTTTATCAGCAAAATACTCTCTTTAAAACCCTCAACATACATATTCCAAAAATTAAATGAAGCGTATTTATTAATTGGTATATAAGCAATAATTATAGCCGCTAACGAAGGGAATATATTAGCCAACGCAATTGCATAAACCGATTTAAAAAATGTTAAACCTATATAATCTGCAATAAGGTTAATAGCAAGCATCACTAATATTTTATGAAAGTTTATTTTGGGTTTATGTATCACATCAAGCGTTACAGCAAAAAAGCGATCTGCAGGATAAAATATTGCCAGGCTCATAAATATCCTGAACAGGTTTGGGGCCTCGCTATTGATGAATTTTTTACCACCAATTAGCATAATAATGGGGTCTGCAAAAACAATAGACACCAACGCTACGATGACAAGCGCTATCGAAACCATACCTACCATTTTTTTCATTAAAAGCATCATCTCATCTTTTTTGTCTTTGTTATACAGATCAGATAATAAAGGCATACCCGACCCAACAAAACTGCCTAATGGTATTTCAACAATCTGGGTTAATCGCCCTCCCAAAAAATATACAGCCAACGCACCTTCACCCAAAAACTTTAAAAAGAAAACGTCTGTAACCCTAAACAAAGTAGCGCTAAGGTTAGTGCCTAAACTATATTTGCCAAAATGAAAAAGCTCGGCAATAGTTTTTTTGGTGGCATATTTAATAGTTCCTATGCGTGTCCATCCGCAAAAAATTGCAACCAGACTTGATGCTAAATTAGAGAATACATAAGCCAATAAAACTTCATTTAAATTGGTTTTCCTGGAAATTGCAAGTGCCGCAACAAAAGCTGCAAATAAAATCTGGCTAACCAGCTTAAGCCTTAATAAACGATCAAACCTTTTTTCGCCCTGTACAATGAGGCTTCCCATAAAAAATGGCAATCCTGCTAAAAACACCCATGAAAAATATTTCAGAAAAAACAGGTCGCCGCTATCACTTATCCATGCAGAAAAAACAAGCACAATTACATTAATTACCACAAGGCCCGCTGTAATAAGTAATGCCAGGCACCAGGCCGATCCGGCTATCTCCCTGGCTTTTTCAACATTGGTACCAGTATAAAACTTAATAAAAGCAAAGGTTAAAAACCCTGATCTGAAAGTGTCAACAAACCCGAATATGGTTAGGAATAAAACATATATGTCAATATCGTTGGTTGATAGTGACCGATACAGGATGGAGATTATTGCCAAACCAAAAACAGCAGTTATGCCGTTGCCAAGCAATGATTGAAAATGAATATTTTTGGTTGAGGCTAATATCTTTTTGGTGAGCTGCATTGTAGTTATAATGTATCGGGGTAATAAATTGCTTTGGGGCTTTAATTTAATCAATCTGTACAAACATGCTTGTGCAATTTATGTAAAATTTCGGCATCAATATCCATATCAAATTTCCGGGCGAACATGCCGTCAGAATTTATAATTTTATTGTAATCATTAATTGTAAGCAGCTTCGGACTTACTCCTCCGTCAGACCAATCAATGTATCTGTAACTTTTATTTATTATCGTATCCTTTAGCGGCGAGTTCATTAAAACTGTCGGCACAATAAATTCATCGCTACCCCATGTAAACTTCATATACTTTACCAGTTTAGGATTCTTTTTTAAATAGGTAATAAAGTATTCCGCACAATCATAAGTAATTATACACCACGTAGATTTGTTTCCTCCATAAAGTTTAAAAATCTTCTCCAGATACGTACGTTTGGGCATTATGGTATTTAAAATAGCTTGCAATATGTACTTACCCTTAAATTTCATATCGGTTAAATGAAATTTCTTATATCGGTCCTGAGTTTCGCGCCACCATTGGGTATCATTAAATTCGTCAAATTCAATAAACGAAGAGCCTTTATTATTTTCCAAAAAGTTATGTATCTGGCTAATAGGTTTTATAGGGAAGCATTGTCCGCTTAAAATATTAACGAAATCATATTTAATGCCCGATTGCTTTACCTGTTCTATTGAGTGTATAATACTTTCAACAATACTATAACCACCCCAATTACAAACAACATTATTTTTAACGAGATACACCTGTTCAATTTGTTCCAGGTATTCAAAAGGTTCCGTGCCCACCTTTTTATCAATGTGAATATAAAAATCACCACCCTGATGACTCATTGTTTTTATGAGAAATTCAAGTTGCCCCGGATTTTTATGAGCCAATATGATATGTGCTATCTGCATAGTTGCTTAAAATTCATTATAGAGGGTTAACAATTTTTCTGCTGCAGACCTCCAGCTAAATTCTGCTGCACGTTTTAGCCCTTTACTGCTTAGTTCCCCCCTCATTACTTTATTGCCTAATAATACTTTAATTCCATTTGTTATTTCGTCTACACTAAACGGATCAACCAAATACGCAGCATCTGCTGCAATCTCGGGCATACACGACGTGGTTGACGTTATCACGGGTGTATTACATCCCATAGCTTCTAATATAGGCAGGCCAAAACTTTCTCTTAATGAAGGATATAAAAATAAAGTAGCTGCATTATATATTAAGGGCATGGTATCAGAAGTAATAAAACCGGGGAAAATAAAATGTGCTATTAAACCCGACTGGCCGATTTTTTCTAAAATAGCTTCTACCAGGCTCTTATCATAATCTAATACAACCAGCGGAGTTATATTAGAAGCCGATCTGCAATATTCTGCAAATGCCAGGATAACATTATATGTATTTTTTTTGGGCGATGTATTACCTAAAAACAGTATAAATTCGTTGGGTAATTCATATTTCTGTTTAAAACGGATAATATCTTTTGCAGGATAATTATTATTAAACTTTCTATTAACCGCGTTGTAAATAACCTTTATTTTTTCTTCGGGAACGTTGAGCCGGTTTTTAATAACTTCTTTTTCAAAGTTAGAAACTGTAATAACCACTTTGCTTTTTTTAACAACAGCGGGCACAATGAAGCGCCTGTACAGGTTGCCAAAATTCTGATAAGCAGTTCCTTTAAAATTTACATTTTCAAGGTATATAATATCATGCAGCGTAAGCATTAGCGGCACTGGTAATTTTAATACCGATGTGTTACAGGTGGAGTGCAAAAAATCCAGGTTATGTTTCTTCACCGCTTTCGGTAATTCAAATTGCTCCCATATGGGATAAAATGATCCAGCTACTAATTCAATTTTAAAATTGGGGGTTTCTTGTAAGCATTGGAGGTCTTTATCCTTTTTTGCAAAAACTATGTATTGGTTATAGGTGTCTAATTGCTGTAATTCTTTTAATATCTCCAAAGCAACTATTTCCATACCATGCTTTTTTTCCCTAAAAAGCCTTTGTACTTCTATACCTATTCTTAATGGTCTTTTCATTGGCTTTTAATTGAATTAGTATCCGAAGCGTGATAATGTTCGGTCGCCACTGATATTTTATTCGCGTTTTTTGATTTACCAAGTGATATAACCTGGTAAAAAACAAATACCGGGATGCTTAGTAATGCTTTATAAATAGCTGCCGGCGCTTTAAAATAAATTAAAGATATAATAAAGCCCATAATAAAACTAATTGCAGCTGATGCCCAAATTAAACTCATGCCAGGATATATAAACAAGTCGGCAACAAAGCAGAGAAAAGATAGTAGGATCAATATAAACAATGGTGGCCGCGAAAAAAGCACGCCATAAATAAACTGGTTCCAGCTTAGATTTTTAATGCCTAGTAAAATGAGCCCTATGCCCGAGCTTGCATATTTAAACCATGTGTTTATCCACCTTGCCCTTTGCTTTACTAATTGATCTGATTTGGATGTTTTCTCGTCATATACAACCGCTTTCCCAGCAAAAGCTACCCTTAAATTACGCTTTTGTATCGCTATTTGTAGTACTTTATCAAAACCTGCCCCTTCTATGGATAGGTGCTCTAAACAGTCTTTATATAGTTGGGTAGTAAATGCCATTCCCGAGCCTGATAAAGCAGCTGATGAACCCAGGTTAAATAACAGTTCCCTATCAACAAACCTGTAATAAATATCGCTTGCAGCATCTAAACAAGCATAAACAGAGTTTAAGTTCTTTGCCTTTCGTACACCTTGTACGGCTAAATAACCTTTGGCAAAATATTTATCAAGTTGCGTAAGATAATCTGGCTCTACCAGGTTATCACTATCAATAATAGTAAGATATTTATGAGGACGTTTAAAGTGGTTTATGGCGTAAAAATGGGACCTGGTGTTACTGGCTAAAGAAGTTTCGGGCCTTAATAGAATTATCTTTTCGTTATCAAAATGCAGGTTTGATATATCGCAATTATCGGCAACAATGTATACCAGGTAGTTATCATAATTTAGTTTAAGTATTGAATCTACCACAGCAGGTAATAAAGCAGTTTGCTGATAGGCAGTTACAATTATGGCATAATCATTTTCTGGAATAACAGCGTCTGTATTTTTACTTTTGCCTACGAAAACATATACAAAAGCTAATAATAACGGAAGTACTAAGTGGCATCCTATTAAAATCTGTATAATTATCCAAAGCGTGTAAAGCATAGTTATTAATTAATAACGTTCAAGTATTTAACCATTTCATCAACCATCCGGTTAACACTATTTTCCCATGTATGCTCAGATGCAAAAGCAATACGCTGCGCAACTAATTGAGGGTTATTTTCGTCAATAGCCTTTTTTATTAATGTTACGTAATCTTCTTTAGTTTGGGCAATATAAACATGGTCTTTAAATACTTCCATTGTTTTGGTTGCGGTTACTACTGTGGGCTTACCCACAGCTAAATATTCGTCAATTTTACGTGGATAATTGCCAATTGTTACCGGGTTTACCAATTGCGGATTAATACAAACATCAAAAGCGTTAACATAATTGGGAAGCTGATTTACCGGCCTTTGTCCTAAAAATGCGATATTTTTTATATGATGTAAATTACTTGATTGAAATCCTTCATCTTCAGGCCCAACTAATAGTATTGTAAATTGGGGCAGGCTTAATGCAATATGTTCAATAATAGCGGTATCTAAACGCATACTGGTTAATGCGCCTACGTAACCAACAATGGGGCCTTTTAAATGCTTTATATCATCCGGCTTTGCCAGTTTGGCAACATCCTTAAAATCATCAATATCACAACCCTGCCCTACATCAAACGATTTTGGATTAAACTGCCTGCAATAGTCGGCCAGGTAAGCAGAGTTGGCAAAGCAAATATCACTTTGAGCAACTAGTAATGGTTCTACTTTTTCGCCATGTTTTTTCCAATAATCAAATGCAATCATGTAATCCCTGGAGTAGTAAACACTTAAAACCGGTTTTAAAAGGTTTTTCAGATAAAAAGCCTTAAATATTTCGCTATCGTTAAACAAAATGAAATTCTTAAAATTCAACTTTTTTATGGCTTTTTTTATTGACCGGGCGAATTTGTAATTGTTATAGCGGTTTAATATGTTAAATACAGAGTCGTTATTTATCCAGTTTATAGATTCCACCATACAATCGGGATAGTAATTCCAAAGATTGGATTGTATTTCTATCAATCCATTTTCTTTTTTACGGATAACATTTAAACGATGTTTTGTTTTGGGGTCACTATTGGTTTTGATAAGTGTGATTCTATCCAAAGGAGAGTTGATGTACAGAACACGGTGTTTTTTGCTTAACTCTAAAGCTATATTTTTGCAGTTGCTGCCAATTTCGGTATCCCATGGCTGCTGTCCCACTATAATAATATCATTAGTAAATCTGCTGTCCATAGTATTAAATTAAGCCCTTTTGACAAGTCCACGTATAACTCCAATTACGAAGAATACTAAAGCGGGTATGGCAAAAATTTCAAATGGCATTTTGGGGTGATTTTAAAATATTCGTTTCAGCTAATTCCTTATCTAAGCGCGGCCCTATAAATATAAGTACCCACGATATATATACAATATACGAAGAAGGCGAGGTATTAATAACCTCGTTACCATAACTGCACATTAAAATACCACAATAACCCGATGCAAGTGCTATTAATTTTACCTTTAATCCCGGGTTTTTAATATTCCATATAATGCCACAACATTTACCTAAAATATACATCATTATACATATCCAGATAGTAAAACCTACAATACCATACATGCCCCATACCTTAACCCAGTAACTATCAGGCGGAATGGTTGCTAAAAATGTGCCTGTATTATATTTAGACCCGGCATCGCCCATGGTACCTAAGCCGCCGCCCAATGGCCGTGTTGCCAGGTATTCGCGCAATAGCGCCTGGTTATTTAATCGTACATTTAAAGATGCTTCCTGCGGATCTAATGCGCTACGTAATCTGTATATCTGGTAAACATTGTTACCCAGGGTGGTATATTTAAGCCCTCCCAAAAATATACAAAGTATTATGCCGCCCACCAATACTGCTTTAAAGTTTTTGCTTATCAGTAATGCTAAAAAGGCACCGGCCACAAGGCCAACCAATGCGCCTCTTGTGCCTGATATTAACATACCATAAAACGTGATAAGGCCAATGCCAAATAATAATAATTTCTTCCACCATTTAAAAGGGCCCATTGCCAGTATAAAGGCCATCAAAGTAATATGCGCCTGCGATGCGCCAAACTGCCCGGCATCACTATAAAAAGAAAATACCCTAAGCTTACCCCATAAAAGGTGCGTTATAGCGCCGCCATCATCTAAAAACTTCTGTTCGCCGGGTGATGGGCCAATATAAAGCTGCTTCATACCATTTAATGCAGCCAATACCGAAAAACCCAATACGATGTAAAAAAATGTATTTAAATCGGCGTTTTTCTTTAATAACAAAAAACCGATAGCGAAAACAATAAACGGATATAACGCGGCCGACCTTACTTCCAGCAACCAGCCTTGCACAGATGCACCTGCAGGATTAGCTATTTCAGCCACGCTTATAAAAAGCCATACGGTTAGCCATATAAAAACATCGTTATTGCCTAATGATTTCCAATCGTATCGCCTTGCTGTAAAAATTATCGTAATGAAGCCCAGTACCATAATGCCTTCCTGCAACATACCCCATTGAAAATGGCTTACCTCCCTGTCAAATAAGAAAAGCGTAAAAGCATAGGCTAGCATAACCCATACTATAGACTTTTGATTTTGGGCAAACATTATTTGTATTGCAACTAAAAAGGCAATAGCTATTAAACTAATTGGAAGAAGCAGGCCCCCCTGCACAATAAAAAATGCCGAAGCGAGGCAAATGGCTACCACTAATGATAACAAGATAATGTTTACCCTATTATTTTTTAAAGATGCCAGCATCGTTTTTTTTAAACAATAGATTTATCGAGCTTAACCCTGTTCAAGATCCAGCCTATAAAACCGGGTTGATTTTTAAGGTGTACCAACAGATCTTTATCGCGGTCAGATATATCTCTTCCAGCTTTAAATACTGCCAGGTTTTTATCTGTAAATAATAACCATTCTTTAGCAATGTTTATTTCTCTTAAACTGTCAATATCAATAATGATAATATCGAACTCGTTTTTAAGTACCTCGAAGCCGGCTTTTACATTGGCTGAATTTTGAATTTCAAGCAGTGAGGTATTACTATCATTCCTGTTCAAAACAGTAATTAAGTGCTCAACATGAATTTCTTTTTTGACAAGAAAATTTTCAAACTTATCTCTTAATTCAGGAGCGTTACTGGTAGTATCTATCCGCTGT